>TARA_Y200000002_G_scaffold20298_1_pt1 | contig 17918 bp, 17 predicted proteins | sample TARA_Y200000002 | Tara Oceans TARA_Y200000002 (sample SAMEA2619388) | marine metagenome | biome: marine biome (ENVO:00000447); feature: surface water layer (ENVO:00002042); material: "saline water (ENVO:00002010), including plankton (ENVO:xxxxxxxx)" | depth 5 m | reverse complement strand
TTAGATACTTATTGTCGTATAGTCTTATGCTTTGATAATGATGAAGCAGGAATTAAAGCAGCAGAGAAATGTCTAGAAGTTTTACCCAAAGGTAAGGTTGCAATAGCAAGACTAGATCGCAATGACGTTAACGATCATCTTGTATTAGGAGAAGGAGAGATAGTTAAAACAAAACTATGGGGTGCTAAACCAGTAAGACCTGACTCTCTTATCAATGCAGCAGACGCATGGGATTTGTTTACTAAAGAAACAAGTAAAGCTATATCAGACTTTCCCTTTCCAAAGCTGAACGAATTTACCAGAGGTTTATTTCCTAGCCAACTGTTCACAGTAGCGAGTGGCAGTGGAGCAGGGAAGTCCACGATATGTAGAGAATTGTGCCATCACTTCCTCACTAAAGGGAATGGATTGAAAGTAGGTTACATAGGTTTAGAAGAGTCAGTACAAAGAACACTTCAAGGTTTGGTTGGAATAAATATGAACCTACCTTTACACCTTGAAGATGATATAGATACAGAAGAAGTTAAGGTTGCATTTGATAAGCTGACTTCGGCTCGCAACCTATATCTCTATAACCATTTTGGTAGTCTTGAACCTGATGTATTACTAGAACAGATAAGATACTTAGCTACAGTAGATGGAGTACAGATAGTAATACTCGATCACATAACCATAGTGACAAGTGGTTTGGATTTAGAAAATGAAAGACGTGCAATAGACGTGACAATGACTAAGCTAAGAAGTCTATGTGAATCAACAGGTATAGCTCTTATACTTGTCAGCCATTTACGCAGACCAATAGGACAGGCACATGAAGAGGGCAGAGAGATTTCAACTTCAGATTTGAAGGGCAGTTCTGGACTACTTCAACTTTCTGATGTCGTGTTAGGAGCGTCAAGAAATCAAGTAGGCGAAGCTAGTGAAAGACAGAGACTACAGCTAAAGATACTTAAGTCAAGACATACAGGCATGACAGGAGAAGTAGATAAATTATTATACGACCATAAGACAGGTCGGTTAGTTGTTTATGAAAACACATTTGGAGACTTATGACTTTATTGATTGATGCTGATTGGCTAGTTTATTCTTCCTGTTGTGCAGCAGAAGAAGACATAAGGTGGACAGAGTGGGAGCATACACTTCACTCAGATGTAAGAACTTGTATGGAAATATTTGAAAATAGAATTGAAGTTTATAAAAATATTGCTCAAGGAAAGCATGATATTGTTATGTGTTTTTCTTCTTATCCAACATTCAGACATCACATATTCCCAGAATATAAAATACATAGAGTAGGTAAAAGAAAACCTCTAGCCCTTAGAGAAGTTATTAATAAAGTTAAAGAAGAATACGAATGTCTTTTTTATGAGTACTTAGAAGGAGATGACGTACTTGGATTAGCAGCAACTTCAGGAAAATATAAAGACCCAATCATAGTATCTGTAGATAAAGATATGAGAACACTACCTTGTAAGTTATTAGCTGCTGAAGAAGTAGAACATATCACAATTAAAAAAGCCAATAGACACTGGTTTGAAATGGCTATAGCAGGAGATAGTGGAGATGGAATAATAGGTGTTAAAGGTTTAGGTATGGTAAGTGCTAGTAAATTATTAGCAGATATTCCAGACACCCCAGACGCACTATGGAATAAGGTACAAGAAACATATACAAAGAAAGGATATAGTATTGCTGATGCAATTCTCAATGCAAGACTTACAAGAATATTAAGAGAAGGAGATTATGACTACAATACAGGAGAAGTAAAACTTTGGAACCCATAAAAAAATCCTAGAGAAACTCAGGAGAAGAAAAACTCTAGGATTTTTTGTTGCTTTACCAATGGGAAACCACCCCCATTGCTTTAAGGTTAGCATATAAATCTATACAAAAGTATTTATATTTTCAGATTAAGAGTTAGTATGTTAATAGTTTCAATCTTTTTCTTGGCTGTTAAGTTACCAATAATAACTGATGACTTAATACAAGGGTTAGATGAGGTCTTTCCTAATCGCCACCCTGATCTATCATTAACTGATAGAGAAGTTTGGTATAAAGCAGGGCAAAGGTTTGTTGTTGACTACTTAGTTGAGCAACAAAAAAGACAACGTGAAACTATGTTAACTGAAAAAGTATTAGATTAGTTCAATGTGTTTCGGCTCTAAACCTGCTTCAGCAGCAACAACAAAGCCTAAAAAGGCTGAGTTTAATGACGCACCACCTGTAGTAACAGGTAAGCAGGAAGATGTTGAGAATCCATTTGATACTAAAAAAATTACAGATCAGTTAAAACTTAGAAGGAAGAAGAAAGAATCAGGTATAAAAATTAAGAAAGGTGACCCTGACTTATCAAACGTCAGAATCGCAGGTCTTAATCCTGAAGTTGATACTAGAGTCAAATCTGGTATGGGTAGACCTTCTTCTCCCTACAACACGAAATCTATTTACTAAAAACTATGTGCTTTAATTCCGCACCACCGCCCCCACCTCCACTACCAGACCCAGAGCCTACCGCACCCAAAGCAGAATCAACTGCTGAAGCTGTAGTTACTGGACAGCAAAGAACTCAAGTCAGAAAAAAAGGACAACAGAAGTTAGGTAGAACTGCTGCAAGAGAAGCAGGTAGAAAAGGTACGGCTTCTTTAAGAATCCCTCTTCTAAGTAAGAAAGAGACAACCAGAAGCGGTAATCTCAATACCCCTATTTAAAATCACATGGAATATTCTTCTCCTGTCGGCAAGGCAGCAGCACTGTACGAGCAGTATGCTACTGAGCGATCATCTTATCTAAGAGAAGGGCAGGAGTCTAGCAAATATACTTTGCCATATTTAATACCTGAAACTTCCGCAGGTACAGGTGGTAAAAGAACTAGAATTAAAACACCTTTTCAAGGGATTGGAGCAGCAGGTACAAATGCTTTAGCTTCAAAAATTTTGATAGGTTTATTTCCTACGAATATTCCATTTTTTAAATTAGTCTTAGATCAAATTAAAATAGCTCAAGAATCAGGAGGGGCAGAAGCAGCAACAGAAATAGACAAAGCTTTGCGTAAAGTAGAAAATGCTTTGATGAGAGAGATAGAAGTATCTAGCGATAGAGTTGCTATGTTTGAAGCATTAAAACATTTGATAGTAGGTGGAAATGTTTTACTTTATTTAACAGATGATGGGTTACAAATATATCCTTTAGAAAAATATGTATGTAAACGTGACGCTACAGGTAACACCCTTGAAATTATTATTAAAGAATCTATAAACGCTAAAGCTTTACCTCAAGATTTTATAAAAAATTTACAGCAGAAAGTAGAATATACAAGTGACACACTTGAAGAAGATTTAGATATATATACATACGTCAGAAGAGATGGAGATTATTTTAACTACCATCAAGAATGTAAGAATGAGATTATTCCTAATACAGAAGGTAGAGCTAAGAAAGATGTCTCTCCTTTTATAAATCTCAGATGGACAAGAATTTCAGGAGAACATTACGGAAGGGGATATGTTGAAGAGTATCGAGGAGATTTAATTTCTTTAGAAGGATTGATGAAAGCAATCATAGAAAATGCAGCAGCTTCCGCTCGAACAGTTTTTCTTGTAAATCCTAATGGCACAACTAGAGCTTCTACTCTAAGCAAAGCACCTAATGGAGCAATCAGAGAGGGAAATGCACAAGATGTTTCTGTCTTACAGGTAGGTAAAGGACAAGACTTGCAAGTATCTTTCACAGCAGTACAAAGAATAGAACAAAGATTACAGTATGCTTTCTTGATGGCTAAAGCAGTGCAACGTGACGCTGAAAGAGTTACAAGTACAGAGTTAAAACTATTGACACAGGAACTAGAGTCAACACTTGGGGGAATATACTCTATCCTGAGTTCAGAACTGCAAATACCATATTTAAAAAGACGTATGCACCTGTTAGTTAAGTCTGGTAGAGTGCCAAAACTACCTGATGACATAGTTGGTATCTCAATAGTTACAGGTCTTCAAGGATTAGGTAGAGGACAAGATAAAGAGAAGCTACTTGAGTTTATTACAGTGATGGCAGAAGCTTTAGGGGCTGATGTGATGAGACAATACGTTAATCTTGACGAAGCTATTAAGCGTTTAGCTACCAGTATTGGCATTGAAACTGAGAATTTGGTAAAATCAGGGGAACAAATCGCTGCTGAACAACAGCAAGCACAACAACAAGAACTTGTTAGAAGTCTTGGTAGTGCTGCTGTAGGTTCTCCGTTACTTGACCCCAAGAAACAAGCTGAAGCAGGATTGATCAACCAAGAGGTAACTGCAAATGCCAACCAAGAAGGCTAAATCTGGTAAACCCAGAGATGAAAATGGGAGATACACTGCTCCTGCAAAAGCTGTAGTCAGCAGAGTAGGAGTTAACGAAGAAAATCCTGTACCTGAAAAGTCAGGAGATGTCGTTACTAGACATGGCTCAACAATTCATTATAGTTAAAAGAAAAAACCACTATGACTTCATCACAAGTACAAGCTAATGAAACACCTCCAATGTCTGCTCAAGACATGGAAGGATTAAGAGATGATCAAGGTCTTATTGCAGGTAAATTTAAAACTGTAGAAGACATGGTAAATAGCTACAAAGAGCTAGAAGGTAAGCTAGGAGCAGTAGAAGAAACTCAGGTAGAACAACCAACTGATGAAGCACCTGATACTGAATGGAACCCATCTGAAATTTATGGAGATGGTCTTGCTTCAGTACTAGAAGAAGTTGGTATAGATACTCAAGAGATAACAAAAGTTTTTGAAGATACAGGAAACATAAGAGAAGATGACTATACAAAACTATCTGAAGCAGGATTCTCTAAACAAATTATTGATACTTACTTAGATGGTTTAAGAGGTGGTGTTGGAGTTGCAGAAGAGATACAACAATCTCAACTAGAAGATATACAATCTGTTGTGGGTGGAGAAGAAGGTTATGCAAACCTTAGAAATTGGACACAACAAAATGTACCTGATGAGACACTAGCAGCCTTTGATAAGATATTAGATACTCAAGACCCGACTATGATTAAGATTGCAGTTCAAGGTTTTGCTGCACAGATGAGGGCTGCTGAAGGTTACGAACCTACACTTATAAATGGTAGAAGCCCACAGGCAGTAACCCCATTTAAAACACAGGCAGAACTTACACAAGCTATGGCAGACCCTAGATACAATAAAGATGAAGCATATACTTTATCTGTAATTAATAAATTAAAAGACTCTAACGTAGTAGGTTAATGGCTAACAAACCAACAAAGCCAGAGCTTTATGCAAGAATTAAAGCCAAGGTAAAACGTACTGTTAAAAAATGGCCTAGTGCGTATGCAAGTGGTCAAGTGGTTAGACAGTATAAAGCAGCAGGTGGAGGATATACTAAAGCTTAATGAGCCTTAAAAGATGGTTTGATGAAAAATGGAAAGATGTAAAAACAGGTAAACCTTGTGGTCGTAAGAAGGGAGATGGCAGACCTTACCCTGCTTGCAGACCTAGCAAAAGAGTTAGTAGTAAGACTCCAAAGACTACAAGTGAAATGTCTAACAGAGAAAAACTTAAATTTAAAAAATCAAAGACCAGTGGTAAAAGAATAACTTATAATCATAAAAGAAGAAAAACAACTGCATAACTGTTATATTGTATATAAGCTACTATTTGCTGTAGTTCATGGCTCCACGCAGAAGAACTTTATCTCTTAGAAAATCTGACAAGAATCCAACAGGAGGATTATCAGAAAGTGGGAGAAGAAGAATAAATGCTGCTACAGGTTCCAAGTTGCAACGACCTGTCACTAAAACAAGTGGACTTTCAAAACGTGAAAAAGGTAGAAGAAAATCTTTTTGTGCAAGAATGAAAGGTGTCAAAGGTGCTATGAAAAAACCAAATGGTAAGCCTACTAGAAAAGCTCTTGCTCTCCGCAAGTGGCGGTGCTAGTCTCTGGACTTACATCTAAATATCAAAGTGCCTGATACGTCAGATAACGCTGTTGAGAAAAGATAGTAAAGAACAGAAAACGAATCAACAAACTTAATTAAAACAGACAGATGGCTAACGCAACTGTATCTCGTCTGGGCTTAGTTAACGCAACTGGTACGTCTTTTGACGCTTTATTTCTCAAAGTATTTTCTGGCGAGGTGCTAACAGCCTTTGCTCAAAACAATATTTTTGACGAGAAATTACACACAGTTCGTACTATAGCTTCAGGCAAATCGGCCAGTTTTCCAGTTTTAGGTACGGCTACTGCTGCCTATCACGTTGTGGGAGAACCACTGGTCGGGGCGAACCAAATCAAGGCGAATGAAAAATTAATTTCAATCGATGATATGTTAATCGCCCAAGCTGTAGTGGCACGGATAGATGAATTGAAAAACCACTATGATGTTAGGTCAATTTATACAGCCGAGCTTGGAAAGGCTTTAGCAAAAACATACGATCAAAACGTATCGAAGGTTATTGCAAATGCTTCAAGAGCTTCTACTACATTGTCAGGTGGTAATGGTGGACTTGTTCTAACACTACCTACTGGTAACACTGCTTCAGCAAACGTCACAGGAGATGAACTGGTTGCAGCTATATATGATATAGCTCAAGAGTTTGACTCTAGAGACATTCCTGCTACAGATAGATTCTGTGTCTTACCTCCTGCTGAATACTATAAAATTCCTGAGTCAGCGACTAGGATTTTAGATACTGACTTTAACCCACAGGGTAATGGTTCAGTAGCAGCAGGTCGTGTAACAATGATTGCAGGTATTCCTGTAATGATGAGCAACAACGTACCACAAACTAACGTAAGCTCTAACCCTTCAGGTGCTAATAACACTTATTCGGGAGATGATAGCAAGACGCTAGGTTTGGTATTCCATAAATCCGCAGTCGGAACTGTAAAACTACAGGACATGACAACTGAAATCTCAGGTGCGGACTATGGTATTATGTATCAATCAACGCTGATGTTAGCGAAGTACGCACTTGGTCATGGAATCCTAAGACCAGAGTGTGCAGCAACAATCAAATTGTCTGCTACATAATCTACCTAAATTCTTAAAATGGGGTATTCTATTATTAGATACCCTTTTTTTTTATGGCTCCGATGGGCAAAGGTACTTACGGAAGTAAGGTAGGTAGACCTAAATCTAAGAAGAAGAAGACAGATAGCAAAAAAAAGTCTGCTCTTAAAAACAAACTAATGGCATTAAAGATGTCAAAAAAAAAGTAAAGAACAATGGCTGTAGCTGCAAGCACTGAACTGGAATGTGTAAACATTATGCTCGCTGCAATAGGCGAAGCACCAATAAATAAATTAACAGGCTTGCTTCCTGTTGATGCTAGAACTGCTCAATCAACTTTGCTTGAAGTTAACAGGTCAGTTCAATCTGAAGGTTGGTCATTTAATATGGAATTTAATGTTGTATTAACTAGAGATGCTATTACTCAACAAATAACTATTTCAAACAATGTTTTAAAAATAGATACTAATGTATATGACCACCCGACTACAGATATAATTCAAAGAGGTTTAAAATTATACGACAGAAAAAATAATACTTTTTTACTAGATGGAGATGTAACTTGTCATGTTACTTACTTCAGAGATTTTACAGAACTACCTGAACCTGCTAGATATTATATGACGATAAAAGCTGCAAGGCTTTTTGTTGATAGGTTAATTGGAGATGATGGTCTTAGAACATATACAGCACAAGATGAAGCTAGGGCTAGGGCAATATTAATGGAAACAGATTTATCAAACGCAGATCATAATGTTCTTACAGGTGACCCTAATCTAAATAATCCAATTAATACATTTACTCCTGCTGATGTTCTTAATAGGTAATTATGGGAATTGTATCAAGAGCCATACCAACTTTATTGAGAGGAGTTTCTCAAGCTTCAGACTCATCTAAACAAGCTGACCACGCAGATATACAAGACAATGCAGATAGTAACCCTGTTGTTGGTCTTATAAAAAGATCAGGCATACAACACGTTACAAATTTAAGCACTGCAACTTTAGGCAATGTTCATATTCAGACTATTAACAGAGATGCTACAGAACAATATGTAGCCATATTTAGCAATGGTAATGTCAAAGTATATGAGCTAGATGGCACAGAGAAAACTGTTGAAAAACCTGACGGAACTACCTATTTAAACACAACAAATCCAAGAGAAGAAATAAAAACAGTAACTATTGCTGACTTCACTTTTGTTGTTAATACCAGTTCTATAACTGCTATGGACACTGCATTGTCAGGCGGTACAGGAACTAAAGCAATTATATTTATTCAGCAGGTTTCAAACAACACTGCCTACACTGTCACTGTAGATGGTGTAACTGTCACTGATGACACTACAAATGACTCAACCCTTAGTACTTCAGGAGTAGCCAACGATATAGCTAACGGACTTTCAAGTGGATTAACAGGATTTAATGTAACAAGAAATGGAAGTGTTATATATATTAGAAAAACAGATGGTAGTAATTTTTCTATAGACGGAAGTGATACTCAAGGTAATACACAATTATCTATTGTCAAAGACTCAGTTCAAAGATTTACAGATTTACCTACTGTTTCTCCTAATGGTTATATCGTAGAAGTAAAAGGAGATGACCAAACTAATTTTGATAATTACTATGTAAAATTTGCCACTAATAACGGAGGAACTTTTGAAGAAGGACAATGGGAAGAAACAGTACAGGCAGGAATACCTTTTAAATTTGATTCTTCCACTATGCCCCACGTTCTAATTAGACAGGCTGATGGTAATTTTAGATTTGCAAGAGTTGATGGAGATAGTTATACCATTAGTGGAACTACTTATACTTTGCCTGTTTGGACAGAAAGAACTTCAGGAGATGAAATATCAGCCCCAGACCCTTCGTTTATTGGTCGTAAAATAAACAACGTATTTTTCTTTAGAAACAGATTAGGCTTTCTGGCAGATGACAATGTGATCTTGTCTAATGTGTCAGACTTTTTTAACTTCTTTCCTGATACTGTTTTAACTATTGTTGACTCACACCCTATTGATGTAGCAGCATCACACACAAAAGTTGCTATCCTTAAACACGCTGTGACTATGGGAGAACAGTTAATTCTATTCTCAGAACAAACGCAGTTCATACTATCTAGTTCAGCAGATAACTTAACACCACTAACAGCTAACGTACTTGTAGCAACTGAGTTTGAATCTTCAGATGATGCACCACCTGTAGGTTCTGGTTCGTCTATTTATTTCTTAACCAAGAAAGGAGCTTTTGCAGGTATCAGAGAATATATAACTCAAACAGACGTAACGCTAAAAGATGCTAGTAACATCACTATTCATGTACCAAGACTTATACCAAGTAATATATTTAAACTTGCTGTATCTAATAACCAAGATATTTTAGTTTGTTTAGGAACTGATACCCCAAACAAGTTATACATAAATAGATGGCTATATGGAACACAAGGTCAGAAAGTTTTAAACAGTTGGTTTACTTTTACTATTAATGAAAACAGGTCTATAAAAAATGTTGACTTTATAGGTACTGATTTGTTTATGGTTATTGAAGAAGCTAGTAACGTAACCCTAGAAAAGCTACCTTTTGAATCTGACTACAAAGAAGCTAATGCTACTTTTGAATATCACTTAGACCATAAGGTTACTGAAGCAGAGGTAACAGTTGCATATAACACATTAACTAAAAAAACTACTTTTACTTTGCCTTACAGATTAAGGGCAGCTATGAATGTAGTTGGAAGATACACAGCGTCAAATGAAACCAGTACATTTATTGATTTAAATGGTACAACCCAATCGTTAAAAGCAGGAACAATAGTCAAAACTACAAACTTAACTGATGGTACAACAACAACAATAGAAGCAAATGGAGATTATACAAACGCAAAAGTAATTATTGGAGAACCTTTTGAAATGCACTACAGGTTTAGTAAGCAAAGAATTACTGAATCTCCTACTCAAAGTAGTGCTGAGATTATTAGTTCAAGATTACAATTACATCATTTCTATATTAAATATGAGATGACAGGATTTTTTAAAGTAGAAGTAACACCTGAATATAGAGACACAAGTACACATAAATTTAGTGGTCGTTTATTAGGTGCTGCTTCCTCTGCTATAGGACAGATAAACTTAGCTTCAGGTACGTTTAGAGTACCAATAATGACAAGAGCAGACAGAGTAGATATAGACGTAAAAAATATTACCTTCTTACCTACACTGTTAGCTAGTGCTGAGTTTGAAGCTATGTTCAATATGAGAAGTAGGCGAATGTAATATGGGGCATTTAAGAAAATGTACCCTCAAAGACTTACATTATGTAAGTGACAATATGAGAGAGATGGATAAGCTAGAAGCTATATATCAAACAGATCAAGATGCTGAGACAGCTATAAAGCTTTCATATTTAGCAAGCAAAAATGTTATGGCAATCTGTGGAGATGAAGATAACCCTATTGGTATTTGTGGAGTGACTCATAATGGTTGTATCTTTATGGTTTCTACTGATGAGCTATTTGAAAATAAAAAATACAGAATACAATTAATTAGAAAAGGTAGGATTTGGGTTGATGAGTTAATGAAATCATATACAATTTTATATAATGTGGTATATGCAGAAAACGAAGCAGCTATGAAATGGTTAAAAAGTTTAGGATTTAAGTTTATCGAGTATCATGAAGAATATGGTGTTCATAAAAAACCTTTCTTTCAATTCATGAGGATAGCCTAATGTGTTTCGTAGCAATAGGAGCAGCATTAAGTGGAGGTACTTTATCAGGTACAGCAGCAGGATTATTCGCAGGGTCTTTAGGTCTTAGTGCAGCTACAGGAATTTTAGGGGCAGCAGCTAAAAACGAACAGGCAAGAGCCACAGCATCTTACGCTTATCAAGCAGCAGAAAGAACAGCCCTATCTGCTGATGCTGCTATGAACGCACAACAAGACGCAGTAACAGATAGATTGCAAGAAGATAGAGCTATTGTTGGACAAAAAAAATTAGAAGCAAATATAAAACAATTAAAAGCTAAAGGAAGTATTGCTGCTTCCGAGGGTAAATCAGGAAGACTATTAGGAATATTATTAGGAGACGCAGAAAGACAAGCAGGGGTTATAAGAGATGGTTTAAATCAATCTTTAGAATCAGCCGAAGTTCAATACGACAGAGATGTTGCAGGAATAATTGCACAAAGAGATGGTCGTAGAAATGAAGCTTTAGATATAGCTAACAGAGGATATATGCAAGCACAACAGATGTATCAATCTCCTTTATCAGTTATTGCCAATGTAGCATCAACAGGATTGAAGAGCTACCTTGACATAATTCCAAATCAAGACGCAATTAACGCTTAAGCATTATGGTACAACCAAGAGGATTTACACCAAGTACTAGACCAGTAGATACTTTTGTGCCACAAAGTACTGTTGCTGCTTTTAAAACTACTACATCTCCATTATTTCAAATAGCTCAATCGTTAGCGATTATTGAACCTGCTTTGCAAAAATATATTGGCAGAGAAATAGACAAAGTAAAAGCTGCTGAAATAAAAGAAGCTGAATCTAAAGGAGAAAGAGCAGGTAATGATGAATATACAGCCCAAGAAAAATTATTATATCCAAAAGAAATTGATCTAGAATCAACACAAGGACAGATAGCACAGAAGTTAAACAATTTAACAAAGTCAGGTAATCAAGCAGAAGCAGAATTTGTTAGAGGTCAAAACCCTTGGTATGCTCCTGCTTTTTATAAAGCGAAGTCAAAAGCTTTAGGACTTAACTTAAAAAATGCTTGGCTCAATGAATTAAAAACTACAAGAGTTATTGACCCTGCTGACGGAGAGTTGAAGTCTTTAGCTGCCTTTCCTTTTTCTTCTCCTCAAGTTCAAGAATTTGTAGGTCGTAAAAGAAATGCAAGAGTAGAACAACTGGATATGCCAGAGTTTTATGTTAAAAGGTATTTCTTAGATCAAATAGATGATGGAGTAACAGCGTTTCAAACTGAACACGCTAAAGTTAATAGTGCATATAAAGTAGATAAGTTAAAAAAAATAGGAGCAGTTCAGCTAGATCAAATTATAGCTTCATACTTTATAGATCAAACTGAAGACAGAGCATTTATAAAAAGTGAAATTAAAGGATTTGTAGAAGACCTTAGATCGCAATATGTAGGGGAAGAGTTTACAAAACAAATGGGTGACTATACAGATCAAATAATGAATTATGCCTTGTTAATGGCTAATAACAAAGGTGCAGGGAAAAGTAGATTTAGTGCTGCAAGAAATTTTGTTAATGAATTTACATCTTTATTTCCTACTTATTCTTTAGGTACAAAAAAAGTACCTGATGGTAAAGGTGGTTTTAAATTAGTAAAAGTAGATAATACTAGAAACTCAATTACTAATACTAAAGAATTTAGAAAAAAATTAAATACAACTTTAAATGCTATAGATAAAGCAGAAAATAGATATTATGACTACAGAGATAAGATAGAAGAAAGCGAAGATATAAATAGAGCTAGAGAAATACTTGGTAAAGAAAATCCAACAGATGATGAAAAAGACGAACTAAGAGTACTGCAATCTAAAAACAAAGCAACTAGACTTTTTGTAAAAAATAACCAAGAAATTATTGCTAGGGATAGTGAATTACAAAAACAATTAATTACAAACAGAATTGATAACGGAGAATATCAGAACAAACAATTAGGTATGGCATACATTAATCTTGCTTATGAGCAAAGTTTTAAAACTAATGCTGATTTGAAATGGAAAAGAGATTCAATAAAAGCATTAGACGGAAGTTTAGATGAAGAAAGAAAATTTGCTGATAGTATATCTTCAAAAATAGTCACAAATTTAAACAGGATTTATACTAAAAGAACAGATTTAGATGCTGATGAATTAGATAGAATTGAAGATTTGATTTTAAATATACCTAGAGAAATTAGAGATTACAAAACAACTAAAAAATTATTTGGAGACAACCTTCAAGTAAATAAAGACGGAGTAGAAATAGATGTACCAAGATACCCAACAGATCAAGAGGTCATAGCTTATGGAGATAAGGTACAAGATCAAGCCCAATTGCGAATGCAAGGCGATAGGCAATTACGAACTTATGGCACGTCTAAAGACTCTGTTGAAAATGAAACTGTAGTAAAAGATATAGAGCATAAAAGAAAAAAAGAAAAGCAAAGAACTTTAAGACTTACAGTTGGAAGTTTGTATGCTAACTCTGCTATTGGAGATGATGGTATTAAAATAAAGCCAAGTCTTGAAGACGTTGAAGAGCAGTATGACTATGCAGGAGACATATCCATTGATGAAATATTTGAAAGTTATAAAACAGATAAAGAATTTAACCCAGAGTTTGAAAATGATTTAAGAGAGTTTTTAAAAAGAGTTGATTTAAGCAATGAAGAAATAGAAAAATATGGGATAGTTGATTATGTAGTTGAGCCTGACAGAATCGAGTTTGAGAAATACCTGAAGTCTAAAGAGAAAAAAGAAGTAATCCCAGACGTAACTGTACAAGGTCAAAACATGGAATCAAACCCTGATTTTAGAGGTGCAGGTAATAATAAAGAATTTAACAACGAAGAAATACCCACAAAGGTTAATGAAAATGTTAATAAATTAAATGTTCCAAATGAGACTACAAATGAGAAACCTAGTGATACTGGCAATCAAGATGAATTTAAAAAAGCAAATGATAGAGATGAAATTGTAAATCCTAAAGATTTAAGAAAATCAGAACAGATACCAGTTAATGATATACAAATAGCTAGTGGTCAAAAAGTCGTATCAGATGTACCACAAAATCTTGGTGGTAAGGAAGGCGATCTTATAGCTATGGCTGACACAACACAAAAAGAACAAGCAGTTTATACAGTACAGAGTGGAGATAATTTAAGTGCTATAGCAGACAAGTATGAAAATATTAGCTATCCAGAAATAATCGACTTTAATAACTTTACAGAAGAACAAGCAAACAATCTAAGCGTGGGTCAGAAGATACGCATACCAGAAGCAAAGCCTAGAGAAAGCAAAGAAGTATTAATAGGAAGACTTAACACAGTATTAGAAGATGTTGATACTAGACAAAGATTTAGTCAAGACTTAATTAAGCGTATGTTATCGGCTGTAGGTTTTACTGATGAACAAACTAAAGTTATGGGTGCTGTTGCTATAGCAGAATCAGCAGGAGATAGTGAAGCTGATACAGTTAAGTCTGGTTTAGACCCACTTAAGAAAAAAGAGTTTTCTATTGGCTTAATGCAAATAAATATGTTGCCAGAGTTTTTACCAGAAAGATTACCATTATTTGAAATACAATCTACAGATGAGCTATATGACCCTATTATTAATGTTATAGCTGCAAAGCGTCTATACGATAGATATGGCTTTGAAGCTTGGGAGTCATACAACACAGGCAAGTACAAAGATTTTTTAACTGACTAATTATGGAAGAATTAAATTCTCAAGAACAAGCCAATCAAGATATTGAAGTAGTTAAAGAAGAACTTGTTGCTGCAAATCCGCAGTTAGAACTAAAACCAAAGCCTGTACTACCTTCAGAATCAATAGATGAAGAAATAAAAAATAATCAAATAAAAGAACAAATCAATACAGAGAAAGAAGTAAGTCCAGTTAATGAATCTGAAACAGAAAGAACAGGTAGATTTAAAAAAGACAAGTTAAATAATGACGCTTATATTGCAAGCTTACAAAAAGATTTACAAGAAGAACAAGAAGCTATCCTTGCAAGTGGTAAGAAAAGTAATGAAATAAATAAGATGATATATGCAAGTAGAGATAACTTTGCATCAAAAGTACAAAGAGGATTAGTTAATGGTCTTATACAAAATGTTAATAACATTTATGAGCTAGGAGATGATGTAGTTGATTTAATACTTGGGGATTTATATGACAGTAGCCGAACAGAAGACTTTGAACTTATACCTTTAAAAAGTAATTTAGACGATAGAAGTACTTTAAGTAATTTAATTGGAGGGTTTACTGAAACTGAAGATGATAGAAATAGTCTTTCTTATGGTACAGCCAAAACAATAACTCAATACCTTATACCTATGTATAAGTCAGCAGGTTTTTTAAAGAGTCTTGGTGTAAAGAGGTTACAGTTTGGATTGGCAGGGGCAGGAGTAAGTGCAGTAAACGACCCTTATGAAGAAAACTTTTTTAACTGGATAGGGGAAAGATCAGATGTTGCAAAGACTATTGTAGATTTTATGCAAGCACCAAAAGAATATAACGAAGACGGAACTTTAAGACCAGTTGAAGAACGTATGGCAGCCAGAATGAGAGCAATGGCAAATGATTTTATTGTTGGAGAATTATTGATTGGCAAAACTGTAGATACAGTAGGTAAAGTACAAAAACCTGTAGGGAAATTTTTAGAAGATACAATTAAAACTTCAAAGTTAGATAAGCGGACACAAGAAATTGGTAAGGTAATTTTTGGTATTACTGACTATACAAAAGAAAGCATAGGTAAAAAAGGTAATGAACTGGTCGATTTTTTTATGGACAAAATGTATAACATGAGAGCAGGAAATGTAAAAGGAAGAAATAAAATAGTAGCAAGATTAAAAAATATTCTTTCTAAAGACGGAGGAGATATAGGAGATTCAGTAATGGATATGCAAGATAATAACTTGATTGAAAACTTAAATATATATATGGAAAATTTAAAAACTAATCCAAAATTACAAAAATTTTATATAGGTGGAGATGGTTCTACATTGCAAGGTAGTCCTTTAAAAGGGTCAAAGATAACAAGAACTTTTAATGCTAAAGATTTAAACAGATATTTTAAAGGAACTATTAAAGGTAAAGAAAAAGCTTTTGCAAATAAAGAAGCAATTGTAGATTTTATTGTTGCTAGAGGAGATGCAATCAAACAAAGCATTAATCCAAAGAGTAGAACATGGAAGTCTATGAAAGCAAAAGCAAGGACTCAACTACCTTTAGATACTATCAATGCTTTATCAGACTTTGTAGAAACTTACGGAGATGGAGGAGAGATTGATTTAGAAGTGGCAATCATAGCTATGAATGATATTGTCAACGAAAGTGCAATCGTTGTCAGAGAATTAGCTAGTAAAATGGACAGCATGATTGATATGAAGAAAGGTGGGAGTTTTGATAGCAAAGCTTATGATGTTGTTAAAGGAGACTTTGCTTATACTCTTAAATTTTTAGATAGTGTTTTAAATATTAAACGAAGAGCTATTACACCAATATCAAGAAGTCTTGCACTATCAAATGTAACCTCTGACAGAATCCCACAGAAAGGTTTAAAGACTATATTGAAACTTAGCAGTGAAGATGAAGCTGTAGAACTTGCAAGAAAGCAAGCTGCAAAAGATATGGTAGATGAAGAAGACTTCTTAGGAGAGTTTGATATACAACAAATTTTAGATTTAGCAGATGGAGGAGATACTAAAGCTTTGAAGCAAGTTGTAAGAAAGTTACATTTAGCAGCTACCAACCCTAAAGCTCTAAAGATAATACTAAAACATCAAAAGGGTTCAGACGTGATGAAAATAACTAATCATTTATTTATTAACTCCATACTGTCAAACCCTGTAACTCATCAAGTTAACTTAATATCTACAGGAATAAATACATTTGGAAGACCTTTAGCAAAACTAGCAGGGGCAGAAGATAACGCAACTAGAATGAGGGCTTTAAAAGATTTGCAATACTTAATGTCAACTTCAGTGGAGTCTTTAAGAATGGCTGCCTTTGCTTTTAGGGCTAATAGAAATATTGTTGATGCAGGTCAATCAATACTTGAAAGTAAGTCAGGAGAAAGAATAATGATGGAATCTTGGGAAGGAACTAGAGGTCAACTTGGTAGAGCAGTTATGGACACATACGGATTGCCTAGTAGATTTTTAATGGCTGAAGATGAGTTCTTTAAACAGATGAACTTTAGATCATATTTAAGAGCAAGCATTTGGGAAAGAACACAGAAAGAAATGGAAAAGGGTGTAAGAAATTTTGCTAATAGAGCAGAATATAATAAGTATGTTAATAACCAATTTAATAAAATTATTAAGGTTATAAACAGAGAATCAATGGAAGGAAAGCTATCTCAAAAAAATATAAAATTATTTAAAGAAGCTCAACAATATGCAGCAGAATCAACATTTACTGAAGACTTAGCAGATGGTCATTATTTAAAATCTTTTCAAAATGCTGTAAATGAATATCCTCTAGCTAGACAGATAGTTCCTTTTATAAGAACACCTATTAATATTATGAAGCAATTTGGTAAAGCAAGTCCTATTGCAGCTTTAGGAGATACACCTTTTGGTAAAAAATTAAAACTTAATGAACTAGGATTTGTTAAAGAACACTTAGCAGAAGTAGCATCAAAAGATAAAAGTGTAAGAGCTATAGCTATAGGTCGAACACGTTTAGGTGGGGCTGCTTGGGCGGGTGGTTTTGCTGCTGCTTACAATATCAATGACCCTGAAGCAGGAGTAGCAATTACAGGAGGTTTGCCTAAAAATAAAGAGCAAAGAGATATGATGCTTGCAACTGGTTATATACCTTACGCATTTAGATTTCTTGCAACTGAAGAAGATATAGCTAAGTATGGAAAAATTGACCCTAATAATAAAGTGGTTAGGGGCGAGAATGATGAAATAAAATATGTAAGAGGAGCAGATGGAAAGATAAAATACAAATATGTTAGTTATAAAAGGCTTGAACCTTGGGCTAGTTATTTAGCTATATCTGCTGATGTAATGAGAATAGCACCGCATTTTGGAGCAGAAAGGAAATTAGAAAAAGAAGGTTTATATCAAGTTTTACAAGCTGCTATGTATGACAATTTAATAGATAAAACATTTATTTCTGGCATAGCAGAACT
>TARA_Y200000002_G_scaffold319380_1_pt1 | contig 17949 bp, 11 predicted proteins | sample TARA_Y200000002 | Tara Oceans TARA_Y200000002 (sample SAMEA2619388) | marine metagenome | biome: marine biome (ENVO:00000447); feature: surface water layer (ENVO:00002042); material: "saline water (ENVO:00002010), including plankton (ENVO:xxxxxxxx)" | depth 5 m | reverse complement strand
CTAGTGACTGTATCGCAGCGCGCAGTGCTCCTCCGAGCGCTACGGAACCGCTAACAGATAAGCGCTGCACTTTGCACTGAAAAATATCAGCGACCACTTGTGCAATAGCATCATTTTGCGAGGCTCCGCCAGTTAAATAAATCACCTCCGGGCTAAGTTGCATCCAATCACTACGCAGCTTCATATTTATGAATTGTCCCTCGATGCAGGCACGTATTGCAGCATCGGGTTGCTCCCAGTTTTCAAAGGCTTGTGAATTTCCCTTTAATTGTGGTTTATCTAACTCAATTCGCGGACTAATTTCTGGTCTAAAGAAAGGTAGCATCATTTGCCCCTCATTTCCTGCTGGAGTTTGATTTAATGCATCGGAGAATTGGTCCCAATCGTAGCTGAATTTATCTTTGATCGCTTCACGTGCTAGAGAGCCATTTACAAAGCACTGCAAGGACATAGAGCCACCGAGTGGATTACCAAACACATGACCGCAACCTTCTGGATCAGCCACGACTTCTGGCATGGCTGCAAAAAAAGTATCTGAAGTACCCAGTGATAAAACTACTGTACCAGGCTCTGCAGCACCCATGCCAACTAGGCTGCTAGGATTGTCTCCAGTAAAAATAGTTATAGGAGTTTTTGGACTGAATCGAAATTTACGAACAAAGTATTCTGCTAAGAATCCTGTATTGGTAGTTCCTGGATGAATAGTGGGTAATTTGTCTGCTAGGTCTGGAGCGGTCGCAGCAAGTAGCTCTGGGTCCCAGTCCCAGCGATCAAGGTGCATTAAATTCATCCCAGCACCATCGCCTGTATCGATTGGAGCATCGGCTCCACTTAAAACAGAGCAAATAAAGGAGCTCACTAAGTGTACACGTGCGGTGTTTTGATAAGCGCTGGGATCTTGCTTATAAAAGCGCCTAATCTGCGGACCGGTGAAGCGCTCAATGGCTATCGAGCCAGACTTAGCACAAACAGTAGAGCTACTACCGATTGTAGTGGTAATTTCTCGGCATTCTTCAGTCGTGGAGTTGTCCATCCAAATTGGTGCAGATCGACGACTCAAACAATTACTAATCTGCGCCGATAAGGACTGATCTGTTTTTAATGAACTGACTGCATCAAACCACGATTCGTTTAAATATACGGATCCATGCTGCTGACCTGCTCCGGATATGGCGCGCACTTCTGCTAGGTCACACTGAGAACTTAGCTGCTCGAATACTAGCTCGAGGGCATCCAGCCACATGAGCGGATCCGCATGCACTTCTCCAGCAATACCATTGGTGATGAAACCATTTGGTGCATTGTACTGTGGTAGACTTTCACCAAAGTTAACGACTGCTTCGGCGACGACAGTACTTTTTGTCGTGTCGATAACTATAGCCGAGCAGCTTTGCGTCGACGAATCAATACCAAGCGCTAAGGACATATTTAAATAAGCGGAGGATTCTGTAGCAGACTTCAATTACTGGTAACTATAACCAGTGCTAGAGAAATTCATTAACCAAGTTTTCCAACATTTCTTGCCGGCCGCTTGCAATGATTGGTTCACCATTAGCGAGTGCAATTTTCTCAAGCGCGGCAAAGCTAGATTTACCGGATTCAATTTGGCTGCCTAATTCGCTATCAAAGCTACTGTAGCGATCTTGTACAAATGCTGCCAGGCGTCCATCGTCACGAATCGCTTGCGCAATTTTGAGCCCATGTGCGAAAGCATCCATTCCACCAATATGAGCATGTATTAGATCAATCGGTTCATGTGATTCGCGGCGGCGCTTGGCATCAAAGTTGAGACCGCCTGTGGTTAAGCCGCCCATCTCTAAGATGCAGAGCATCACTTGAGTTGTCAGATATATGTCCGTAGGAAATTGATCCGTATCCCAACCAATAAGCTCATCGCCGCGATTTGCATCCACGCTACCAAGCATCCCGGCATTAATTGCGACCGTCATTTCATGCTGCATGGTATGGCCTGCTAAGGTAGCGTGATTGGTCTCTAAGTTGAGTTTAAAATGATCCATTAGATCATATTCACGCAGAAAGTTAAGGCAGGCTGCCGAATCTGAATCGTACTGGTGTGTGGATGGTTCGCGAGGTTTTGGTTCAATATAGAAAGGTCCGTTAAAACCGATTTGCTTTGCATGATCCACCGCCATGTGAAGAAAGGCTGCGAGGTGATCGAGTTCGCGCTTCATATTAGTATTTAATAAAGTAGCGTAACCCTCACGACCACCCCAAAAGGTGTAGCCCAGTCCGTCTAGCTCCTTGGTGCACTCGAGCGCCTTCTTTACTTGCGCTGCTGCATAGGTGTAAACATTCATATCCGGAGAAGTAGCGCCTCCTTGTGAGTAGCGAGGATGACTAAACAGGCAGGCGGTACCCCAGAGCAATTTTACGCCGGTTTGTGCCTGCTTTTCTTTAAGTTTTGCTACAACTGCATCTAGTGCAGCATTCGAAGCACTTAAATCCCCAAGTTCAGGAGCTATATCTCGGTCATGCCAACAATAAAAATCGATCCCGATCTTCTCGAGGAATTCAAAAAATACATCGACGCGGTTGAGCGCATTTTCAGTAGAGTTAGACCCATCATCCCAAGGCATCACAGCAGTACCACCACCAAATGGGTCGGACAGTTCGTTACGCATCACATGCCAGTAGGGCGCCGCAAAGCGCAAGTGATCTTTCATCGATTTACCACCGATCAGCTCGTCTGGGTTATAATGCTTAAAAGCTAGCGGGTTTTTAGAGCTAGGACCTTCGTAGTTAATTTTGTCGCATTCGAAGTGTTGCATATGCTTTTCGGGATATAATTTTGGTTTAAGAATTATTAAGAAGTTGTTTTTAATAGCTCATTATATCGGTAAATGAAACCGTAAAGTTTGTTAATATTTATCGACTGCTCAAAATGGCAATTTTTATAGTATTTTGCGCAAGCATTGTTTAAATGCGGTTTTTAGAATCTTTAATTCCCTCCCTCTAAAAAAACAACTGTTTCGCTAGTTGACTAGTACCTCCAATTATTAGGGAACTCGCTTGACCCTATAAAATAGGGACTCGTCAGCCTGAGATCTTGGTAACTGAGTCGATAGAGTAGAGGCGCTGGTAGTCTGGCTGAGTGTTTCGATGGTTTGCCAATTGTGCAGATTTGTGGATGCTTCTACTTGGTAAAGAGTAAATGGCTGTGAGGTCCATTCAAGGGATTGATTGGTATATTGAGTTACTTTAAATTTTGAGTTCGCATCTGTAGGGTCGGTGCCGATTTGATATTCAGTTAAGTTATCAAAGCCGTCACCATCTTCATCGGACGATGCACGCGAACCACCCGCGCTACCGAAGTAGGTAGTCATCCATGAGTCTGGAATTCCATCTGGGGATCCAAAGGGTTCAGAGTCTCTACGGAATCCAACTATGCGGACAGAGAAAGATGGTGAGAGATGGACGCCGTCTGAAAAGCGAGCCTCAAGTCGGTCATAGAAAGCACTGTTAATATTAGTAACAGGGGTATCGCGATAATATCCATTGGTAGTGTACGAAATTGTGGAGCCAGTCGTATTGAAGATACCATAATCACTTGTAGAAGAGTCGATTTGCAGGGAGAGTGAATCTCCCTGCAAGTCATTGCCAATGAGGGTCACTTGATTAACTTGTGGGTTGGTTAAAGTGGTATTACTGTAGTAGGAGACCGCATACATAATGCGGTCGAATCCATATGGAGGGGTATTTAGCGGATAAGCCTTACGCACGGTATTAATATCGTAACTATTTAATGTAGCTCCGCGCCCATCCGAGTGGGCTAGGTAATACATTAATGCTTCGGCTTTTTCGTTATTGGATTCATTGGCAGTCTCACTACTGTGGTCGAGTCCAATCACATGTCCGATCTCATGAGTCAGTACTTGCTCGAGTTGGCTCGGATCTCGCAAAAATGACTTGCTGTGGTTTAGGACTACGTAGCCAGTTGCGATTGGGTTAAATGACCTGCCATTTACAGTGCCACCATTACCAGGATCAATTAGGAAGCTAGCCCCACCAAAAGCGAGGGTCGAACTGCTGTTACTAATACGATTAAAATTGTCGTGAAATTGTACGCGAATCGCGTAATCCTCATTAGAGGAGTAGTCTTCTGCGGATTGGGTAAAAACTTCAGTGCGCACTATTTCAAATAAAAGACTGCTGCTCTCCTCCCATGCCTCTAGTGCGTTTTCTAGAGCAGTTAGCGCTTCTGTTTGGCTAATGCCAGAAGGGCGTGTTGAGATGTCAGCGTATACAGGAATTGGCTCATTTTGATCAGGAGAAGTATAACGGCGTACACCACTGCTATCGAGTAAACCAGATTCGCTAACAACAGAGCGAATCGACATTGGCACTGCCTCAAATTCGCTCAGATCTACGCCACTTGGAAGGTCAACGCATGCTGCTTTGAGCGCTTCTAAATCGACTGTAGTTAGATCGCGCACACCAGCTGTGCTATTATAAAAGCTTAACTTATTTGCGAGGATCTCTAGATTGATTAAGTAGCTATTACCAATACTTAGGCTTGGCAGTCTGGAGTTTGCATTGACTCTTCCATTATAGATTCCGCCTGGAGCATAGACTTCAAAGTAAGCGGGTAATATGCCCCGGATCGCCTCTATTTTCCTAAATATAAATTGCGTTTGAATGGTGCCATCCATGAAGCGCGCCTGACTATGTACCAGTTCTGCAGTAGCCGTTGCACCAGCTGTCTGCGTTTGTTCGGTAACGCTTTCTGGTAAAACCGAAAGAGCACTTACTGATTCAAGCAGAATCGCTAGACCAAGAGTGCAAATGAAAAAACTTTTTCTAAAATCGTACCGCAGCATAATTGTATATTTAATAAAAACCATACATCTGTCGTAGCTAATAAACTTTTATATGGTGTTATGAGTAGCTGTATTTACGAGTAATTATACGTAAATAATTTGTAATTTTACGGACGTACCGTTACTTACTTCTTTGTTCTTTTAGGTAGTTTCTCTAGAAATTAATTCTTATTTTTCAGCGTGTACTTATGCCTCTACTTAATAACTTACAGCACAGTACATGGCTGCAGATCTTAGGGGACTGAATAATCCCATTAGTTACCGCTATTTGAAGCTGCCTTTGGTCCCATCAATTCAGTGACTAGCTCCTCGTACTTAAGATCTACCTTAGTGCCGTCCTTGGTGTCACTTTGCTGCACGTTGACGCGTCCGCTGTCGAACCAACCCAACGTATAGCGCAGGCTGTAGAGGGACCAGCCCCAGTCGAGTGATTCAAAAGATTCTACACAATCTTTAAGATAAGCCATAGCAGGTTCATATTGCGTGCCGTTGTGAATGCCAAATTCCTGCACCATAATCGGAACGCCTTTGTTATCGAGCTGTTTCCAAGCCTTTAAAAGGTGGTCCTGAATCCATGCTTGGTCGTAAAACAAGCTAGTTTGCAAGTGATTTGCATCGGCGTCGTAGGTCAGCTCCGACTCTTGTTTAATCCATTCGTTTGAGCCTGGGTAGAGGGTCGCCTTTTTGTCATTGCTTGGATGCTGTATCTCCATTGATCGAATACTTATTCGGTCTCCGCTAGTTATGATTAAATTCACTTGCTCGGCGTCCTTTTCTAGTTCGTACTCCCAGGTACGATTGTACCAGTAACCAGTGGTAGCTTTATTGCTGGATTGCTCGGTTTCAAGGTTGCGCATTTTTTCTTGCGTAAAATCAAATTCAAAATGGCGCGACGCTGAGTCCTGCTGATCTAATCTAAGTTCTAGCCTAAGTGGTAGGCTTGAGTGTCCGTGTAGCCACCCAATATGAACTTTAATCAAGCTGCCTGCCTTAAAATTACCGTTAATCTGTAAAGGGCTTGCAGCGCGCGGCTTGTTCACAGATGGCCCTGGACCAAATAGGTGCTCAGTCATACGCGGAGCTGGCCAGCCAGATGGTTTTGGTAAGCGAGTGCCGCCGTATTTAATCCAATGAGCCTTGTAATGAGTGAATGCGAAGGGTTCGTAGAAGTGAACCGCTTGAGCGACTCGAGCTTCATCCGCTAGGCTCATAACTGGCAGCCGTCCGGAGCGTAGCCCATCAACGACAATCCAGCGAGATGTGTCCAAAGCGCGGATCGCCTGGATTGCTTGACGAATAATCAAAACGTACTGTTCCTCGGTGACGTACCAGTCTGGTTCATTGAGTAGATTAAAACTTAGATCGAGGTTTGAAACGTGGGCATACCGCTTGGTTAAGGCTTTCCAGTATCCTGCAAAGATTGCTTGTTTTTGCGATGATTCCCAAAGGTTTTCGTCCTGCCATGGATCACCGACATAATAACCTGGCGTCCAGAATATACTCAGACAGGCGTGCAGTCCGTATTTTTGGGACCACTCAATGGCCTGATCGATTTCATGCATCTTTGTCTCGTCCAGCTTGGCCAGGTCTTGATTGTCAGCAAAGTGGTGGTAGGCGATGGGGATACGGACAAAGTTAGCACCAATCGAAGCGAGGTAAGCAAAGTCGGATTCCCGAAAGGTCTCTGGTGGGAACCAACCTGGTCCTAATTTATCAATTATACCAGCGCCTCTAAATGCTGAGAAATCCGGCTCGCGCGTTTCACTGTAGGCAATGCCGAAAGCCAAAAGGAACAGATAAGCTGAACGAACTATTTTTGTTATCTGCATAGTTTGTTATCGAACGGTGGTTTTTCTTTGGGGCTAACGTTTCGCTTGAAGTTGGACTTTGATCTCAGCCATACGCTCACGCGTCAAGGGATAGGTGAGCATTAGCAGACCGGCTGCCAGAAAGCAGAGGGTTGGGACGCACAGATAGATCAAGCGTATCCGAAATATTGATTCACTCGGGAGAACTTCTGGTACAGATCCATCGACCCCCGCCCAAGCCAGTAGTAAGCCGCCGCCGATGGCCATTATACCAATTGCTCCCTTGTAGATAAAACCGAACACAGCTGAGAACATCCCCTCCCGCCGCCTGCCTGTGCGCAGCTCGTCGTCGTCACAAATATCTGCCACTAATGGATGGTTGAGTAGCCATGCAAAGCAGAGCCCTAAGTTGCCGGTCATCAGTGATACAATTTGTAGATAGGGCATTTCTGGTGAGAAGCAAAACCATGTACTGCCATAACCAGCTGCTGCGGTAAAGAGTCCAAAGGCTAAAAGTTTGTGTTTGTCGAAGTAGCGAGTCAGCCACGAAATGACAGGCAAGATAGCAATTTGTGCGAATGCAATGATGGTACCCACAGTGCCTCCTAATATACCGGCTTGTTTCATATCACCAGAGAAGATGTAGAAGATGTTAATATATTGCATGAGTGGAATTGCCGCATAAAGGCCAATGAAGACTAAAAATGCAGCGCCCACTACTCTAAGATAGGCTTTATTGGTAAAGGTATATTTTAATGCGTCTTTTAATTGGATTGGTTCTTGGTGATGTTGCGCAAAGCGCTCTCGGCAAATGAGCGCCGCGGGTAAAGAAGTGAGCAAAATTAGGAGCGCTGCAATCGGACCGATCCAACGAGCTCCGAGATGAGCCTCTCCGCCAAAAGTATCGAGCATCAGTAAGGCGAGTGTCCATGGCAGTATGAAGTTTGCCATCTGAGCTGGAATATTGCGGTACACCGACAGCGTTGCTCTTTCTTGATAATCATCCGATAGCTCGAGCCCCAGCGCAGAAAAAGGGATTATGAAAATCGTGAATCCGAGATAAAAGATACAAGCGGATATGGAAAGGTATGTAAAAAGAACTGCCTTAGAAGCGCCATCGGGAGGAAACCACATGATGGCAAAGAAGGCCGTCATAATGAGTGCCCCTACAAAAATAAATGGGCGCCTTCGTCCCCAACGAGACCGGCTATTATCCGACCAATTTCCCATTGGTGGATCGGTGAAGGCATCGAGTACTCGAGAGATGGACAGTGCGATGCCAATCATGAAAGGGGACAGGCCATAGCCGATATTAAATACCGGATAAACCATCTGTAAAATAGCATTGTTCGCAAAGTTCTCTGCGAAGCCTCCAACACCCCATGCTGCTTTCTGTGAAAGGGGCACTCTTGTCGTTTTTTTATCCGGCTTTAAGGGTGCGGGGTTAGGGGTCGCGGTAGACATGGCGTACTAGTATATGTGGCAGAAGAGTGTGTGCGTTATAAAAGAAAATTTTGCCAGCCATAGCCACCGGCAAGTCTACATTAATGTGCGTCGATATAAATATAGCACAATAGACCTACAAGTTGTTTTGTTTGATGAAATCGATAATTTCATGGACGTATCCAAATGCGAGTGCGACCACTGTGTCTGCACCGCCATAGTAAATGCCAAGTCGTCCGGTTTTCGGTTCATGTAGTGCCGCGCAGGGGAAGGTTACATTCTGAACATCGCCGACACACTCGTAGATTTCAGTTGGAGCAAGCATGTAGGAATTTGCGCGCTGGAGGACTTTCCATGGCTCCTTTAGATCAAGCAGTGCCGCCCCCATACTGTATACGAAGCCATTACAGGAATTCAGTACACCGTGATAGATCATTAACCAACCTTCGGGCGTCTTGATCGGGATCGGCCCTGGTCCGATTTTTGTATGCTCCCAGTTAGATTCTGGCTTCATGATCCAGCGGTGCTTACCCCAGAAAGCTAGATCCGGACTCTCGCTATAAAAAATCTCACCGAATGGGGTGTGGCCATTGTCACTTGGGCGACTCATCATGGCAAAGTTACCGTTAATCTTTTCTGGAAATAAGACGCCGTTGCGGTTGAAAGGTAGAAAAGCATTTTCTTTTTGATGGAAGCTTTTGAAATCCTTTGTCCATGCCACACCGATGGTTGCGCCATGATAGTAGTTGCACCATGTGATGTAGTAACGATCTTCAATGTAGACAACACGAGGGTCATAGCCGTAAATAAAGTCGCCAATATTTTCATCCGCGCAAATAAACTCTATAGCTGTTTCGTGAATATCCCATTTTAAGCCGTCGTCACTAAAGCCGACATGTAAGCGCATATTTCGGCTACGATCATCCACCCGAAACACGCCTGCGTAACCTTCGCCAAAAGGGACGACAGCACTGTTAAAAATGCTGTTGGCGATAGGAATTGAATTACGAGGGATCACTGGATTGCCAGAGAATCGCCAGATAGGATCCTTGTTGCCAATAGGACGCTCTTCCCATGGCATATTTTCTAAAACAGCGGGATTATAGGGCAGATGTGATTTCTTCGTAGTTTTCATTTATAAGTTTACTATCGATTTTTGGATCATAAAAAATATTAGAATAATTGATTTGCGAAGATAATGTATGAGACATTTTGCCTGCTTTTTGAGAATTTGTGCTGCTAATAAAAATTTACGAGCTTATGGAAACGAGATGATCTTTTCGCATGATACCGTTCTTTTTTCTATAAGCGCCTGGGCTATCACCAGTCATGCGCTTAAAGACCACGCTGAGATATTCTGGATGTTCAAAGCCAAGTCGTTCAGCGATCTCATTGAGAGTGTAGTCAGTTTCTCTGAGTAACTGTTTAGCGCGTTCAATTTGAATCATTCGGATTTGTACCTGAGGTGATCGGTTAAGCAATTTGCGAAAGCGACGCTCTAAAAAACTGCGGGATGCATTCGCTGCTTTGCACACATTATCAACACTAATGCCATGTGTAGCGTGCTCAAAAATATAGTTTAGTGCTTTGGCGACACGCGGGTCTTCAACCGAGCAAAAATCTGTACTTCGACGCTCGACGACGCCAAGTGGATCTGCGACTTCACAATCCGTCTGAAGTGCTTGACCCTGCATCAGTTGATCCAGCATTTTGGCAGCTGTAAAGCCGACTCGCTCAGCATTAGGATCCACACTGGAAAGCTGTGGCGTCGAAATTTCACAGCGTGCGACTTCGTTGTTTAGTCCAAGAATAATAACTTCTTCGGGTACGGTAATCGAGGCGCGTATACAGGCGTTGAGGAGGTGAACAGCTCGGTAATCATTACAGCACAAGACAGCAGCTGGCTTGGGTAGAGACTGTATCCATTCACCAAGTAAATGCTCTTGAGCTTCCAGCCATTCACCGAGGACTTTTTCATCGTACTCGACTTCGTGGATTGTGTACGCTCGATGACACAGTTGCATGCATTCGACGAAGCCATCACGGCGACTTGTGGACCAATTCTGATTTGAAAACCCGCAAAAGGCAAAGGTGCGACTACCTTTCCCTAAAAGGTATTCTGCCCCCATATGACCCATCCCTACGTTATCAAAGATCGATTTAGGTACGCCTTCCCAAGATTTTGAATCGTTTAGATCTATCAATGGGATCGAGCGCTTACTACAGTAATCAACGAGTGCTTCAGTCGTAGTTCGACTGATGATTCCATGTAAATTTCTTGATGAGAGAAATTCTGGATTTTCGGATGAAATACTTTGATCATCGAGAAATAATCGCCAAGGGTGATTGAGTTTTAAGTAAGCGGAGATGCCTTTTAAAATCAATTGACTATCGCCCCAGCGCAGAGGAGTGACTATTGCGACCTCTGGTATTATTTTACCTGGGGGGCGGTTCAAATGTTTTATAGAAACTTTACCTGACATAAATTTTTTGTTTAACGATATGCACGCATTAACGAGTTATCTATTTTTAAGAATGACTAAATTTGGGTATTTTTCATCAATAGAAAATCATGCACATTACGTTCTTAGAATTTCAAAGGCAGTTTGGAGGGATTCGCATTTGAGACGACAAAAGAGATCGCTTTAAGTGCTGCTATGCCTGAAGAATTATGTTGGGCATTTTTTAAAATATCGAAATGTAAGAGTTGTTCTCCTTTATTCAAATGCAGTGAGCCTAGAGGTATAGACTGTGCTGGATTAATCGTTGTATCGAGTTGAGCATCTCCTGCGGCTAGCCGGACAGTAGTATATGGCATGACGCCGTTTGCATGTAGAAAAATATCATATAATCCAGTCGTCATAACATTGATATTAAAGCTTGCTCCTGCTTTTGCGCTCTTAAGGTTTTTTACTGTATGACTGTCATAGCTTGCCGATCCGCGTAAGCTTACCGGCGCAGCGCCGTAGACTATGCTGGAATGGTAGTCGCCGCCAATTTGAAAGACGGGCATTCGGTATGCTCTTCCTGAGTCTCTTGCCTTAAGAAAGGCCTCTTGAGTCTGCATGTTTAAGACTGCAAACCGCTCTGGTTCGACCGTGGCCAAGTTTCGGGTCTCGCGTGGATCTTCTTGAATGTTGAAAAGCTGACCGCTTCCGCCTGAACGAACGAGTTTATAAGCACCAGATCTCAATGCTAAGTGTTGGCGAGAAGGGGGCAGATTCTCGATCGACCTTAGTAAGTCATAGCGTGTACGCCCGTCCTGGTCTTGGACATGATCATTGGCAATAAACAGACTGCGAGCAGGTAGCGGCGTTTGATCTTTTAACAGCCGTGCCAGTGACAAGCCGTGAATGTCTAAGCCATTTTCGACGCGTACATTAGGCAGTCCTGCCAATTCACAAAGCGAGGGAAAAAGATCGATGACGTGAGTTGGAGTCACCTCCTGGCGTGGATCAATTTTATTCGACCAGCGCACGAACAGTGGGACGCGTATACCGTTTTCCCATACGCGTGCTTTGTTTCCCTTAAGTTTAGTAGGATTGCGCAGATTCCACTCTTCACTTGAGAGGGCAGGGAGGTCTTTTCTACCAGATTCATTGATTGGGCCGTTGTCGGAGAGGTAGAAGACGACTGTGTTCTCAGCTATGCCAGACTGCTCGATTGCATCGAGTACAATGCCGACATTAGAATCGAGGGCTTCTAGCATAGCAGCCAGCGTGGCCAGTGATTCGGAGTAGCCCTTAGCGCGAAAGTTCTTTACCAAATTTTCCGGCGCCCGCCAGGAACCATGTGGCGCCATTGGAGCAAATAACACGCAGAATGGCTTTTCTGCGCGAGCGTGCTTTGTGATGAATGTTGCCACCCGCTTAGCCAGAACTGAGTCAGTCCACCCGCTGGTTTTAAATGTACCGTTTTTTGTGTAGAGTTGGCCATTTAAATGTTGGTATAATCCTGCCATGATTGCCGTGTCAAAGCCTCTGTCCCAAGGCAGATAACCCTGAGTCTTGCCGCTGTGCCATTTACCAAAAAAACCGGTACAGTAGCCTCTTGATTGCCGAATTGTTTGTGCAAAGGTCCGTTCGTCTAAATTTAAATAGTCCTGACCTCCGTGTACGCCCCATACTCCCGTTTCTAGAAACCGTCGCCCAGTTAATAGGGATGCCCTAGTAGGGGCACAGGTTGAGTTGACGTAGAAATTCTCAAAGACCACAGACTCTTGGCGAAGTGTATCGAGTCTTGGTGTATTAAAAATCTTTGGATTAATGGCACCAAAGTCATCGTGTCCTTGGTCATCAGAAATAATAATAACTAAATTCGGTGGTTTATTGTCTAATAACTGTCCATGTGCTTTAGGTGGTGTTAGAATACCATTTATTGCGATGCAGAAAATTGCAAAAAGTTTTAAAGGTATTACATGAATCATAAGACATTGATTAGGTATAATTATTTAATTACAACAAATTTTAATTGAGATATATTATCATTTTTTATGATGGATATGAGACTTATTAGCAATACGTTAGTAAAGATTGAAATTATGTTTAGAAAGTCTGGACAGAATCCTACTAATCAACATGCAATCGACTGGTTCAGAGACCCTCATATATCTTAAATTTTAGCCAATTTTCTTTAATTTGCTACTAATCACGATACTTACATTAACTCTATTAAACTATGGCGAATGAAAATATCTTAAAGCGATTTGCTGGCAATCCTGTGATTACTGCAAGTGCAGTGCCGCGCGCGAACAGTATCCACAACAGTGCGGTTGTGAAGTTTAAGGATGGTTATGCGGGAATTTTTCGTGTGGATGAAATTGATTTTAATTTCACCATGCACGTTGGCTTTAGTAAGGATGGAATCGCATGGGATATTGCCCCAGATTCACTTACAATGACGGCAGATCATCCGGAGATACCGATTCATGCTCGTTTTTATGATCCTCGCTTAACCTTGCTCGAAGATACGTATTATTTTACTTGGTGCATAGACTCTCCTCAAGGACCCTGTATTGGGTTGGCAACTACGAAAGATTTTGAGCACTTTGAGCAGCATGAAAATCTGATGCCGCCAGCGAATCGTAATTGTGTAATCTTTCCTCGAAAAATTAACGGCAAGTATGCAATTTTACACCGACCGAGTGACCGAGGTCACACTCCCTTTGGTGATATTTTTTATTCGGAAAGCCCGGATATGACTCACTGGGGAAAGCACCGTTTTGTTTTCGGCGCGCTCGAAAGTAGTTGGCAGTCGACCAAGGTAGGTCCTGGGCCTGCGCCGATTGAGACTGCTGAAGGATGGTTACTGATCTACCATGGGGTGTGGACCAGTTGTAATGGATACCTCTATTATACCGGCGGAGCCTTGCTGGACTTGGATGAACCTTGGAAGGTCATAGCACGCTCTAAGGACTATTTACTCGCACCGACCGAGTTGTACGAGCGGGTCGGTGATGTTCCCAATGTTATCTTTCCAAGTGCTGCAGTGACTCAGGGTGATGCAATTCGCATCTACTACGGCTGTGCAGATACTTGTGTATCAATCGCTGAAGGTTCAATCAGTGATATTGTAAACTTCGTTAAAAAAAATAGTATTTAAACGGATCAACCCTGTACAAAATATCTCAAGGTCCTAGCGCATAGGTACAATGACAAAACGATCAGGAAGTTTATAGTTATTTATTTGCTACGAGTTTTTTGATCCTAAGACTGGTCATTAAAGTACAATTTTACTTTTTATATAAAACAAGAAGTCCTATTAAATTAATAAAGTTATATTTTTTGGCACTTTTAGCTGTCCTTTGTAGCGCGTCTGAAGATTTTGTCTTATTTGATTTTGAGGATGTACATAATAGCGCTCTGCCTGAGGGCATTCAAGTACTCAATGGGGCGAATGATGAGGGTAGTGTATCGGTCGTTTCCTCTGATGTAGTGGGCTCTCGATCGCTGCAGCTTGTCGGAGATTTTGCTGGTTCCGATGGCAGAGGTTACCGCGGTATGGCGGTCATTAGAATGAGCAGTAAGCTGAACGTTGAGCAGTATGAAAAGTTTCAGTCCTGCTTGGAAATAAGTGACCAATCGTGGCAGATTCAGTTCGATCTATGGGTAGACGTATCGAGTATGGCGTTTTTTAAACTCGAATTCGGCTTAAACTCTGCGACTAGCGGTTATCAAAAGGCATGCGGTTCGAGTTTTTTAAGTATGAAAGAAAAAGATCTTAAAGCTTTGGGATCTGGAGTACAACCTCTCGGACAGATGCGGATACTTTCGAGTGATTTTGCTAAGCCAATACTCCCAGAGGATACTTTTTACAATTTTACCTTTAAGCAGAATTCGAAGACCGGCATTTTACCAACATTTTATATAGATAATATAAAAGTAAGTTATACCCAGAAATAATCAATGTAGCAAGAGGGCTATTGCTGCAGCACAATATTTCTTTAATCATGAACAAATATTTTAACCTTCTCATTGTATTCGCTGGATTTTTTGTGGTAGCGCTAATGCACACCGATGGATACGCTAACGATGAGGCCCGACCCAATTTTCTTGTCATCTATGTCGATGATATGGACCTTAAAGATATTGCTGTTTATGGGGGCCGGGTATTGACGCCCCACTTAGATGCTCTCGCTGCGAGAGGGGCACGTTTTGAGCGCTACTATGCGACCTCGCCAGTTTGTAGTCCGAGCCGGTATAGTCTTTTTACAGGTCGTTATGCATCCCGAAACAAATACCTCGAAGGCGTGACTGCAGCTGATGATGTAAATTTTATCCAATGGAATGTGCATCTTGAGGGTAATGAACGAACGCTTGCGCATGTACTTTCTGATGCGGGCTATGTCACCGCACTTGTCGGCAAGCACCATAATTCGGCAAACCAGAAGCACCAGATTCGAGTGCCGGATACAGCAGATCCCAACGATCCTGACGTGATCAAAAAGATGCAGCGAAATCATGATTTTTTAACTCGCATGATTGCAGATCACGCGGGCTTTGATGAAGTAATTAACGTGTACGCAAATAATTTTCATGTACTCGACATTCCGAAAGTCATGCACCAGCACAATCCGGAATGGATTGTCTCTGGCGCGCTTGATTTTTTGCGCAGACATCAAGCAAATCCATTTTTCATGACGGTTGCACTAACCATTCCGCATGGACCCGATAATATTAAGTCAATGCTTTCAGATCCGCGCATAACGCCCCGTGGTTATCTCAATTCGGCGCCATTAGTACAAGCGCCCCGTCAATCAGTTTTTAAGCGTGTCAAAGATGCTGGATTGTCGCGCCGCCTCGCAAATATAACTTGGCTCGATGATTCAGTCGGAGCGATCCTGCAGGAGCTAGAAGATTTAGGCATACGCGAAGAAACGATGCTTGTCTTTGCTAGTGATCACAGTGATTTCGGCAAGATGACTGCCTACGAGGCGGGGATTCGTACGGCTTGTATCGTTTCTTGGCCAAAAAAAATTCCAGAGGGTAGGGTTATTGATGCCCTCAGTTCAAATCTCGATTGGGCGCCGACTTTTTTAGCGGCAGCTGGGATTGAAGCTCCAAATGGTTATATAATTGATGGCGAAGATTTGCTGCCACTGCTTAAGGGGGAAGTAGCAAGCGTTAGAGATAATTTGTTTATTGAGATCACCTACACACGCGGCGTAGTGAATAAAGATTGGAAATACATTGCTACGCGATTTCCGAAAAGCCTGCAGCCTGTCATTACAGCTGACAATAGGCATGAATTTAATCAGGAAGGGGAGCGTATGACTCAGGATCCATATGCTGGAGCAGTGCAAGCGCGCTACGGGGTTAATAAGAAATACCCAGGCTATTATGATGATGATCAATTGTACTTCTTACCGAATGATCCTATGGAGCAAAAAAACCTTGTTCTGGATGAAAGCACGCGAGCAGTTATGGTAGAGTTACAAGCTACGCTGAGGGCGCATCAGGCTGATAAACCTCATATATTTGGCGAGTTTGGTGGTGGCGTTCGCTGAGTTCGAAATGACCTCTTGGGACGCTATTAACCAACGGCCATAGAAGATGTTTGTGAGCTGGGCGCCGATAGACGGATCGCATCACTTCTTGTACTTCACCGCAACTGGGGCGATTGGATTTTCAGCATCATTAGTCATGCCTAACGGAAGAGCGGCTTTCCACCCAGCGTACAACTGTGCGCTTAGAGCCTCTTCGATAGCTATGTAGTTTTGATGGTCTGCAAGATTCATCGACTCTAGGGGATCTATCTGGTGATCATAAAGTTCGCGGTAGGCGAGCACTCCGCGCTCACCCGTACCTGGGTTTTTTCGATGCCACGCGACATAGCGATAGCGATCGGTTCGGATTGCATAGCCTTCTATTGAGTTACCTCTTGGGAATTGACTGAAGGCCGCTGATTTCCAAGAGCGATTCGGCTCTTTCAGCAGCGGTACTAGTGAAGTGCCCTCCAAGTAACTTGGAATTTCATGACCGGTAAGTTCGAGCAGGGTCGGGTAAAGATCGACATATTCGACCAGCGCTCGGGAATGACTGCCTTTGCGTACTAAATGGGGAACCTTAATCATAAGAGGTGCCCTCGTTGCGTTCTCAAAATTAGTCGTTTTGCCCCACATGCCTTGCTCGCCAAGGTGCCACCCATGATCGGACCAAAACACGACAATTGTGTCGCGAGACAGGCCAAGTTCTTCCAGTGACTCGAGGATGAGCCCTATTTGCGCATCCACAAAACTCACGCAGGCTAGGTATGCATGAATTAATTCGTGCGCGTAGGGTTTTGGTAATTGCTTTCGAGTCTCGGTGGATGGCCCAAGATATTTCTTGAGCGCATAGTGTGCTGTAGATACAGCATGCTGCGAAGTGTCTAATTGATAGTTATTGGGAAGTTGAATGGTATTTGGATCGTAGAGGTCGAAGTACCGCTTTGGGGCGACGAATGGCAAATGTGGTTTGTAAAATCCAGCAGCTAGAAAGAAAGGGGCTTCTTTACCTGAATTTTGGTAGCGCTTCAGAGTGGCGATGACTTCACGCGCTACCTTACCATCTTTGTAGTTAGCATCCGGTAAGTCAGCAGCTTCATATGCGGGAGTAGTAGGTCCGCGTCCATTGGGGTAAGCTTTACCAGCCTCGATATTCTCCGGCAATTGATAGTGTGGTATAAATGGTGGTTGGTATTCGCGCTCGGAAAGGTGCTCTTGAAGTCCATGATGCACTTTGCCTAGGTTTCTAGTAAAGTAGCCTTGGCTAAAGAAATAACTAGAAAGACTTGGATACTTTGGCAGGACCTCATTTACAAAGTATTCAGAGTAGGGATAGTCAGCGCCGGTAGTATCTGGGCGTAAGCCAGTCAAAAAGCTAGCTCTCGATGCGGAACAGACCGCCTGCTGGACGTAGGCTCGCTGGAATACGACCGAATTTTCTGCTAGTTTATCTAAGTGTGGGGTGACTGCCATGGGGCTTCCATATGCCCCGAGTTCGGCCCTTAGATCGTCAACTCCAATGAAAAGCACATTCGGCTGGGCTTTTATTTCTTTAAATGGGCCTGCTAGGCATAACGATATAGATGCGCTAATTGATAAAATAGATAGACCAAATTGCATTCTTTATTGCTTTATTAATCTCTGATAAAATGGCGATATTTATCTTAAGTTACTTATTAAGAGACCAACTGCAGTAAGGTTTTAGTTAAGCCAAGCGAACTCCCCGCCCCCATATATTCCCTTTAGTGAACGCTAAAAGTGGCTCAGTAATGGCTAAGTCAAAAGTACAGATTCTCTTCTCGTATTATCGAAAAGCCCCTAAGCTTATGGGCTTAAGGGCTTTAAGGTGGAGCCTCCTGTCAGGATCGAACTGACG
>TARA_Y200000002_G_scaffold342882_1_pt1 | contig 18067 bp, 15 predicted proteins | sample TARA_Y200000002 | Tara Oceans TARA_Y200000002 (sample SAMEA2619388) | marine metagenome | biome: marine biome (ENVO:00000447); feature: surface water layer (ENVO:00002042); material: "saline water (ENVO:00002010), including plankton (ENVO:xxxxxxxx)" | depth 5 m | reverse complement strand
AGAACTATTTTCCTTTAGAAGAATTACCCTTGCTCCCTTTATGGTGATGCTAGGATATGGAGTGGTTCTTTATGGAATAATGAAAAAGCAACAATAGTTTGTTTTGGATTATTTTCTTGCCTTTTTCTTAGGAATTATTCAAGGTTTAACTGAATTTTTACCTGTTAGTAGTAGTGGGCATTTAGAAATTGTAAAAGCGATTTTTAATTCTGACTATGAAGCCAAAGAGAGCTTACTCATGACCGTAATACTGCATTTTGCAACATCCATGAGCACCCTTTTTATTTTTAAAAAAGAAGTTTTTTCCATAATTAATAGCATTTTTTCCAAAAAGAAATCAAATGAAAAGGAGTTTGCTATAAAAATTATTATCTCTATGATCCCTGCGGCAATAGTAGGTGTTTTTTTTGAAGACATTATTGAAACTTTATTTAATGGCCGTCTAATATTAGTTGGAATCATGTTAATTCTAACAGGGTTTTTATTGCTTTTAGCAGATAAGTCAAAAGAGAATAAAAATGATATTAGCTATTTAAATAGTCTTTTAATTGGGATAGCTCAAGCTATTGCTATTCTTCCAGGAATCTCCAGATCTGGAGCAACCATAGCAACCTCAGTAATTTTAGGTATTGATAAAACATCATCAGCTCAATTTTCTTTTTTAATGGTAGTCCCACTTATTTTTGGAAAGGTTCTAAAAGATATAATCTCTGGAGAAGTATTAACTGATTCTATTACTTTTGGACCTTTACTAATTGGTTTTATTGCCGCATTTTTTACCGGGTTATTAGCTTGTAAATGGATGATTAAATTAGTTAGAGCTAGTAAATTAAAGTACTTTTCATATTATTGCTTCATTGTAGCTCTAATAACAATTATCTGGGAAATAATATGAATAAAATTCCATTTCTAGAAGGTGCTACACTCATTATTGATAAACCATTAAACTGGACCTCTTTTGATGTAGTTAAGAAAATTAGATCTGAAATAATACACCATTTTAACTTTAAAAAAATTAAAGTTGGGCATGCAGGAACTTTAGATCCACTTGCAACTGGATTAATGGTCGTCTGCACAGGACAAAAAACAAAAACTTTAAATGAGTATTTAATAGACTCTAAAGTTTACAAAGGGGAACTTAAACTTGGAGCAACAACTCCATCTTTCGACTTAGAAACAGCTATTGATAAAAAATATGAAATTCCTAGTTTAGATTTGGAAACAATACATAAAGTTAAAAGTAAATTTATTGGTGAGCAAGAACAAATACCTCCTATTTTTTCAGCTAAAAGAATCAAAGGAAAGAGAGCTTATGAATTTGCGAGAAAAAATGAACATTTAACTTTAAAACCAAGTTTAATTAATATTTACAGTATCGAATTTGAAATAAAAAATAAAGATATATTAGGGTTTATTTGCCATTGTTCAAAAGGTACTTATATTAGATCTTTAGCCAGAGATATTGGTCTTTTTCTTAATTCCGGGGCGCATTTAATCGCATTAAGAAGAATAAAATCAGGAAAATTCACCATAGATATGGCTAAATCGATAGAGGATTGGATAGATATAATAAAAGCGTCATAATTTTTATTAATTTCGTGCCTCGTTTATAATAAATAATATGAAGTTATCAGAATTTGAATTTGAGTTACCAGTAAATTTGATTGCAGAATTTCCAGCAGATCAAAGAGATGAATCCAGGTTAATGGTTGTACACAGAGATACAGGAAAGATAGAACACAAAACTTTTAAAGATGTTATCGACTATTTTGATGATGGGGATGTAATGGTTATGAACAATACTAAAGTATTTCCTGCAAGAATGTACGGAAACAAGGAAAAAACTGGAGCTAAAATTGAAGTATTTTTATTAAGAGAACTCAATAGAGAGAGTTTACTATGGGATGTTTTAGTAGACCCTGCAAGAAAAATTAGAATTGGTAATAAACTATATTTTGGAGAAGAAGACGAATTGGTTGCAGAAGTAATTGATAATACTACATCTAGAGGGAGAACACTTAGATTTTTATTTGACGGGCCCTACGAAGATTTTAAAGCTACTATTACCAAACTTGGCCAGACTCCTCTACCAAAATATATTAAAAGAGATCCTGTCCCAGAAGATCAAGAAAGATACCAAACAATTTTTGCTAAAAATGAAGGAGCAGTTGCAGCACCTACCGCTGGTCTTCACTTTAGTAAGCAATTGATGAAAAGATTGGAAATTAAAGGCATAGAATTTACTCCTATTACTTTACACGTCGGATTAGGGACATTTAGGCCCGTAGAAGTTGAAGATTTAACCAAGCACAAAATGGATTCGGAAGAACTTTATGTAGGTGAAGATACTGTAAAATTGGTTAATGAAGCTAAATTAAATAAAAGAAAAGTTTGTGCAATAGGAACTACCGTGACAAGAGCTTTGGAATCATCTGTAACTGTAAATAAAGAACTTAAACCATTTGCAGGCTGGACTAATAAATTTATTTTTCCCCCTTACATTTGTAACATTCCAGATGCAATGATTACCAATTTCCATACTCCTAAATCTACCTTATTAATGATGATTTCTGCCTATTGTGGTCATGATTTAGTAATGAAAGCCTATAAGGAAGCAGTTAAAGAAAAATATCGCTTTTATTCTTACGGTGATGCCATGTTAATACTATAAAACTTAAAAGCCTCGAAATCGAGGTTTTTTTTTGATGGAAACAAAACTTGATATACGACAACTTTCTCTAGAACAACTCATAACCCAAATTGCAGATTTAGGTGAAAAAAAATTTAGAGCTAAGCAAATTTATGAGTGGCTATGGAAAAAAAGAGCTACAGATTTTAATCAAATGACGAACTTATCTAAGTCGTTAAGAGAAACTTTAAAAGAGCATTTTATTATTAATGAAATTTTATTGAAAGAAGCTCAAAAAAGTAAAGATAAAACTATAAAAAATGCCTTTTTATTAGCTGACAATTCTGTTATAGAAGGAGTTTTAATACCTACCAAAAAAAGGATGACTGCTTGTGTCTCTGTACAAGTTGGGTGTAGTTTAGACTGCGCTTTTTGTGCTACAGGTAAACTTAAGAAAGTTAGAAACTTAAATGCAGATGAAATATTCGATCAAGTTGTGATGATTAATGAACAATCTAATAAAGAATTTAAAATACCGTTATCCAACATAGTTTTTATGGGAATGGGAGAGCCTTTATTAAATTATAAAAATGTTATTTCTTCTGTTGAAAAAATTTCTTCTTCGTACGGCCTTGGAATGTCTGCTAAAAGAATCACAGTAAGTACTGCAGGTATAGCAAAGATGATTAAGAAACTGGGAGATGATAACGTTAGATTTAACTTGGCATTATCTCTCCATGCAGCAAACGATGTGAAAAGGAATAAAATAATGCCTATAAACGAATCTAATAATTTAGATTCTCTTAAAGAGTCTATGATTTATTTTACTGAAAAAACTGGCCAAAGACCTACTCTAGAATATATAATATTTCAAGGCTTTAATGATGAGATATCCGACGCAGAAGAACTTTTTCAATTTGGTAATGCTTTTCCTAGTAAGGTAAATATCATTGAATATAACTCCATTGATGATAAAAAATACCAACAGGCTGACCCAAAAAAAGTAGATGCTTTTGCTTCCTACTTAGAATCTAAAAAAGTAATAGTAAATATTAGGAGAAGTAGAGGAAAAGATATTGATGCTGCATGTGGCCAATTGGCTAATAAAAATGAACTAACTTTTTAATTCGGCAACACTTTTATTTAAAAAATAATAACATATTCCTGCTGATAAGACGTCAGAAATGGGGAAAGAATACCATATCCCATTTATTCCATAAAAATTAGGTATTATCAAAACTAGTGGGATAAGGAATATTCCTTGTTTTAGTAATGTAAGCAATAATGCAGGAATTGGTTTGCCAATAGCTTGGTAATAGGATGGGGGAATTAAATGGAATACAATAATTGGTGTTGCCGAAAAAATCCAAAAAATAGCATTTGGTGCGTACTCAATAAGTTGAAGGTCCTTAGTAAAGAGATAAGGAATTATTTCAGAACATGTCATTAAAATTGTTCCAATAACAGCGGCAATTATAAATCCACTAGACAACGAGGTTTTAATGACACTAATAACCCTTGTATAGTTTTTTGCTCCATAATTGTAACCCGCAATTGGCATGAATCCTTGTGCAATTCCAATTAAAGGGAATAATGCAAACATGGTCATCCTTGTTGCTAATCCATATACTGAAATAGCTATTTCTCCACCCATTCCCCCAGCTAAACTACCATAGTAATATAGGGTGTTATTCAATACAATTGCTAAAAAACTTATAGTTCCTTGCCTTACTAGATTAACAGATCCAATACTGAAAATTTCAGAAACTATTTTACCATTAATTTTAAAAAGTAGTGGTTTTACTTTTAACTCCCCTTTCCCAGTTAAATAAAAGAATATTATATAAGCTGCGCATCCAATATATGAAATAGTAGTGGCCCACCCAGCTCCTTCCATTCCCCAATGAAATAAGTCTATAAAAATATAGTCTAAAAATATATTAAGGACAGATGGAATAAGTAAGGCAACCATTGCAATTTTCGCCTTTCCTTCGGCTCTTAAATTATTATTAGCCATCATAGATACTGCTAAAAACGGAATTCCATATAAAACAATTGTAAAATAGGAATCAGCAAGTGGCATAATTTCCCCTTTTGCACCAAACATATTTAAGATGGGTAATTTTAAAAACACTCCAACTATTATGGCTAAAACTGCTAGAAAAAATGTTAAAGAAATTTGATTATTAAAAGAAAGAAGCGCCTTTTTCATATCACCAGCTCCTAATGATCTGGATACAATACTCCCACCACCAATTCCAATGGACATACCAATTGATGAAAAAAGAAAAGATATGGGAAATACGACTGAAATAGCACCAATTGCTAATTCTCCTATAAACTGGCCTACAAAATAAGTATCTACAATCATATTCATAGACATCACCATAAAGCCAATGGCCGCAGGAAGTGCTTGTTTTAATAATAATTTAGGGATTGGTTCTAGGCCTAAATAGCTAGACTTTTCTTCCTGTTCTTTATCAATCATTTATAAATTACAACAGTTTATTTTGAAGAATATAATCAACAATTTGAACGGCATTAGTAGCGGCACCTTTTCTTAAATTATCAGCAACAATCCATAAATTAAGTCCGTTTTTAATCGTTTCATCAATCCTTATTCTTCCAACAAAAACATCGTTTTTATATTGTGATGTAATTGGCATTGGATAATCAAATTTTTTGGGATTATCTTGAACTATGACTCCAGCAGAATTATTTAAAACATCAATAACTTCATCTAAGTTAAATGATTTAAGTGTCTCAATGTTAACAGATTCACAATGTCCTCCAATTACAGGTATTCTTACTACAGTTGCAGTTATTCTAATAGTTGGATCATTAAAAATTTTTTGTGTCTCATTGACCAATTTTATTTCTTCAGTAGTGTATCCGTTTTCCAAAAAATCACCACCATGAGGAAAACAATTTTGATCAATCTGATGAGGATATATCTTCTTAGTAGCCTTTCCATCTCTTTCGTCTTCCATTTGTTGAACTGCAGCTGCACCGGTTCCAGTAACAGACTGATAAGTTGAAATAACTAATCTTTTGATACCATAATTTAAATAGATATTATTTAATGCTACTACCATTTGAATAGTAGAACAATTTGGATTTGCAATAATTTTGGTTGATTTTAAAATACTTTTACCGTTTACTTCAGGAACAACAAGTGGGATCTCTTCATTCATTCTCCAATAAGAAGAATTATCAATAACTTTAGTTCCATTATAAGCAAATTTTTCAGCCCAATTTTTAGAAACTAATCCTCCTGCAGAAAAAATAGCTATATCTAAGACTTTGTTAAGTGCCTCCTCTATAGAAACTACCGTAATTTCTTTATTTCTAAAGAATATTTTTTTTCCAACACTTTTAGGGGAAGCGACTAAAGTTAATTCTGAAATTTGAATTGAAAACTCATCTAATAATTTAAGAACCACATTTCCAACAAGCCCAGTACATCCTACAATAGCTAATTTCATATTCTGACTTTGTTCAAAAGTAGTATATTTATTTCTACAAAATTAAAGCATGCGTATTCTAGGGTTCATTATTGTTTTTTTAACTTTATCCTATTCTAGCTATGGCCAATTATTTGAAGATTTTTCAGACGGAGATTTTACTAATAATCCAAGTTGGGAAGGTGACACAGCTGAATTTATTGTCAATAGTAATTTAGTTCTTCAGTTAAATGCCCCTTCTGTAACTGACACTTCCTTTTTAAGCGTTGAAACAGGAACGCTTGATTTTTCTTCTAATATTTCTTGGGATTTTTATGTGAAAATGGATTTTTCACCATCCAATAATAATAATTTCAGGTACTACCTAACATCCAATAATAATAATTTAAAAGGGTATTTAAATGGTTATTTTATTAGAGTAGGTGAAAATGGTTCTTTAGATAAATTAAAACTATATAGACAAGATGGATTAGCAACCGTATTATTAGCTTCTTCATTACATGAATCTTTTGGAGTAACCCCTGAGTTTAGAGTACGAGTAAACAGAGACATAAATGGGAATTGGGAAATATTATGTGACTCTACTGGAGGAAATAATTTTATTTATGAATTAGGTGCAACGGATGTTACTCATACCTTCTCAAATTTTACTGGATTATGGAGCAAACATACTACCTCCAATAATGACAACATTTTCTTTGATGACATAATTATTGATGGAAATATTCTAATAGATACTTTGCCACCATATATTGAAAATGCGGTTGTTAAATCTTCCAACTCCCTAGATATTCAATTTTCAGAGCCTCTAAATAGCTCGGTCTTAGATATAAATAATTACTCAATAATTACTAATCAAATATCTTCACCAGATAATATTATAACATCTGTTAATGGATATGAACTAATATTTCAAGAATCATTTTTGGGAAACCAAAGTCTTCAACTTGCAATTCAAAATGTTTATGACCTTTCTGGAAATTTTATGATTGATACTGTAGACATTATAGTCCCGGATACAGCTCAAAAGAGAGAGCTACTAATTAATGAGATTTTATTCGATCCTTTTTATGGAGGATCTGACTACGTAGAAATTATTAATAATAGTAATAGCGCATTCGACATTTTTAACTATTACATTGCAGACTATGACAATGGGCCTTCTAATCTAAAAAAAATAGAACAGCACTTTATTATAAATCCTGATGAATTAGTGTTATTTACCGAAGATTCTAGTAGTACTTTAAAGGATTATCCAAGTAATAATCCATCTAGGTTTATTCAAATGGATTTGCCTAGCTTTGCAAACGATTCTGGAACAGTTTTCATTTTAAATTATGATTCAATAGTTTTGGATAAATTTAGTTATTTGGAAGACTTTCACTTTGATTTAATTAATGATCCAGAAGGTGTTTCGCTAGAAAGAATCTTACTTGACAGTAACGTAACCCCCTCATTAGCTTGGCACAGTGCCGCTGAAAATATTGGATGGGGTACACCAGGAATAGAAAACTCTCAATATTTTACATCCTCTCTTTCAAATTCTTCATTTAAGGCTGTAAACGAAGTTTTCTCACCTGACAATGATGGTTTTCAAGATATAGCTGTTTTTTCTTACAATATTTCAGATATTGGAATGGTTGGAAATGCTTCAATTTTTGACAGTAGAGGAAGGTTAATCAAAAAAGTTTTAAGCAATGAACTTTTGCCAAAGCAAGGACAATTTACTTGGGACGGAATTAACCAATATGGACAAAAGGCATCAGTAGGGATATATTTGGTCTATTTTGAATGCTTCTCAACCGATGGTAAAATTCTTAATTTCAAAGCTACTACTACTTTAAAAACAAGGTTTTAATAATTCAATTATAAATAAGGCTATTCAAAATGAGGTTGGAATATTAATTTTTGGATATTTGTTTTATAAGTGATGACTGTTGATGAAATAAAAAAACCTGTAAAGGTGGAAATGGCTCTTTTTGAAAAAAAATTTAAAGCGGCTATGAAAAGTGATGTCGCACTTCTTGATAAAATTACCCATTATATCATTAAAAGAAAAGGGAAACAGCTAAGACCGTTATTTGTTTTCTTATCTGCCAAAATGTTAGGTCCAGTCAATGAAGGAACCTATATTGCTGCTTCTTTAATTGAGCTTCTTCATACTGCGACATTGGTTCATGACGATGTAGTAGATGATGCTTCTGAAAGAAGAGGGTTTTTATCCATTAATGCGTTATGGAAAAATAAAATTGCAGTTCTAGTAGGTGATTTTTTATTGTCTCAAGGGCTCCTTTTGACCACATCAAAAAATAGAATAGATTTATTACATATTGTAAGTAAAGCTGTCAAATCAATGTCTGAAGGAGAGCTTCTTCAAATGGAGAAATCCAGAAAAATGGATATTACAGAATCGGTTTATTATAAAATAATTGAACAAAAAACAGCCTCTTTAGTAGCCGCATGTTGTGGTACTGGGGCTTGTTCAGTTACCAAAGACCAAAAGACTATTGAGACGATGGAAAGAGTGGGGATTTATGTAGGAATGGCTTTTCAAATTAAAGACGATATTTTTGACTATGGTTTTTCAAATAATATAGGAAAACCTACAGGCATTGATATTAAAGAAAGAAAGCTAACATTGCCTTTGATTTATGTAATGAACAAGGCTAATAAAAAAGAAAAAAGACTAGTTATTAATACTATTAAAAAAGAAAAACAGGATTCTAAAAAAATTAAGGAAATTATTTCAATGGTAATTGATCAAGGAGGTATTCATTATGCAGAAAAAAAAATGCATTATTATAAGGACTTAGCTTTAAAAGAATTAGATTCTCTTCCTGGGTCTCCTTCAAAAGATGCTTTTATAGGTCTAATTAATTATTCTATATATAGAAAAAAATAGGTTTGCATATTATTGTAGTGAATGTCAACAACTAACTTAGAATTAAAACAAAAAATTAAACTTTTGGAAAACGTTCCTGGGGTTTATCAGTTTTATGATTCTAATGAGAAATTGCTTTATGTTGGAAAGGCAAAGAAACTTAAGAATAGGGTTACTTCCTACTTTACTAAAATAAAATTTGAGAATAGAAAAACTCAAATAATGGTTCAAAAAGTGGTAGACATTAAAACCATTCAACTCAATTCCGAAATTGATGCATTATTACTAGAAAATTCACTTATTAAAAAATATCAGCCTAGATATAATATACAATTAAAGGATGATAAAACTTACCCATGGATATGTATTAAGAATGAATACTTTCCTAGAATATTTTACACAAGAAAAAAAATAAAAGATGGATCTCTTTACTTTGGCCCTTATCCTTCTGTTAAAGTGGTTAAAACAGTTCTAGAACTCGTTAGAGAGAACTTTGAAATTAGAAAATGTGATCACCTACTCAATAAAGAAAAAATAAATACACCTTATTTTAAGACTTCTGTAGATTTCTATATTGGAAACTGTAAAGGCTGCTGCCAGGGTGAAGTAAGTGAAGAAGAATATGAAAGTAGAATTAATAATGTAAAACAAGTTTTAAATGGGTATACTGTTAAAGTATTAAAGACTATGAAACTTCAAATGCAACAATACGCTGGTTTATATAAGTTTGAAGAAGCAGAAAAAATTAGAGTTAAAATAAATAATATTAAAAAATTTCAATCAAAATCTGTAGTCGTAGACTCCAATCTCACCAATTTGGGGGTATTAAATATAGTAAGTCACGAAAAATTTGCCTTTGTAAATGCTATTCAAGTAATGAGTGGAGCTATTACCAAGTCTAAAACTACTGTAGTTCAAAAAAAATTAGATGAGTCCGATCCAGAAATATTATCCTATTTGTTAGCAGAAAATATACATCACTTTTTTAAAGATGTAAAAGAAATAATTTTGCCATTTGACTTGTCTTTTGACTATCCTATAAATTTCTTTGCCCCCAAAAGAGGAGATAAAAAATCTTTGTTACTTATTTCTAAAAAAAATGCTATGGCAAAGAAAATGGAGTTTTTAAAAACTGAAACCGTTAAAAATCCTGTTACTGCCACACATAAGTTATTAGAAATTATTCAAAAAGATTTAAGACTAAATGAATTACCTGTAATAATGGAATGTTTTGATAATTCAAATATTCAAGGAAATTTTCCTGTTGCTGCTTGTGTAGTATTTAAAAATGGGAAACCACTGAAGAAAGAATACAGACATTTTAACATTAAAACCGTTGAAGGACCCGACGATTTTGCATCTATGGAAGAAGTTGTTTTAAGAAGATATCGCAGATTACTAAAAGAAAAAAAAGAATTGCCAAAGCTCATTGTAATTGATGGTGGGAAAGGACAACTTTCAAGCGCTTTAAAAAGTCTACAAAAGTTAAATCTTGACAATCAAATTGCTATTGTAGGGATTGCAAAGAAGCTCGAAGAAATTTTTTTCCCTGGAGATCAGTATCCTCTTTACTTAAACAAAAAAACACCTACTTTAAAAGTAATTCAAAATATGCGTAATGAAGCTCATAGATTTGGCATTACACATCACAGAAATAGAAGATTAAAAGGTCTTATTAAAACTGAATTAAGTACAATACATGGAATAGGTGATAAAACAGCTATGGAATTATTGAAAAAATACAAATCCGTTGATATTATTAAATCCATATCCCTACATGAATTAGAGAATTTAATTGGAAAAGATAAAGCAAATAAGGTCTATCACGCTTTACATAATTAGATTTTATATAAAAATATAAAATGAGGAGTTTTAATCAATATTTCTTATTTTTGATAATAAGAGATGAATAATATCGATCCAATTATTAAAGAATTATTAAAATTGCACGATTGTGTGATTTTTCCTGGGTTAGGAGGGTTTGTAGGACAGTACGCTTCGTCTTCTATTAGCGATGATAATTTGACATTTAAACCGCCGTTTAAACAAATTTTATTTAATAAGAACCTAACTAATAATGATGGACTATTAGCAAATTCCATTTCTAAAGAATGGGGTATTTCTTATGAAGAATCTGTCGAAAAAATAAGTTCATTACTTTTCAAAATTAATAATGAAATAAAAACTAATAAGCAATTTTCATTTGAAGGAATTGGTGTTTTATATGAAGTAAACGGCATTTTAAATTTTAAACAGCAATCCGAAAATTTATTACTGGAATCTTTTGGTTTAAGATCTATTAATATGAATGACTTCCTAATTCAAAGTTCTGAAGCTAAAATAATTCCTATAAAATCAAAAAGTGATGCTAAACAAATTATTAAAAATTGGTCAGTTGCTGCAGCTGTAATTGTATTACTATTTTACTCTGCATGGATTCCTTTAAAAACAAATTTATTTAATCGAGATAGTGATTTCAGTTATTCAGACTTAAATCCATTTACTTTTAGTAAAAGGGGGACTTCTCAAGAAATTAAATCTAATTTAGTTCATAAAGTTCCTTTGAGTTCCGATAACACAGTTTCGAAGAGTCTAATAAAAACTAAAAAAGAAATAAAGAAAGAAATAAAAAAGCCAATTAATATTTCATCACATAATAAAACAAAATCTTTAAGTTATGAAGTTATTATTGGATCTTTTGGAGAAGAAAAAAATGCTAAAAATCTAATTAAAAAATTAAGGAAAAAATCATTTAAGGCAAGGCAACTGCCATTTTTTAAACAATTATTTAGAGTTTCGGCTGGAAAGTTTTTTAACAAGAAAAATGCGGTAGAATACCAAAAACAAATTAAGAAAAAACTACACATTTCTTCATGGATTTTGATTAAATAATGTCATCTGAAGAATATAAAAAAGCATTTTTATTTTTATCTAATAAATGTTCTAAAAAAGAAATTTCATCAAGAGAAGCATTAGTACTGAGTGCTAAGTTTCATTTAAAAATGGTGGAAAAAAACAATTTAATAAACGAACTTAAAAAAAAAGAATTTATCAATCATTTACGATATGCTAAGGCATTTGTCCATGATAAATTTATTTTTTATAAATGGGGGAAAGTGAAAATTATTCACCATTTAAGACAAAAAGGAATTGAGGAAGAATTAATTAATGAAGCTATTGAAGAAATTAATCAAAAACAATATTTGATAGTTTTAAAAGAGGAAGCCCAAAAGAAACACCTATCTATGAATACTCCAAATGACTTTAAATCAAAACAAAAGATTTTAAAATTTCTTTCTCAAAAAGGATTTGAGACGGAGTTAGTAATAACTGAAGTGTCAAAAATATTTGATTAAAATTTAATGGAGTATTGCCAAAGAAGTGTTCTTGGAGGCATTACATTTCCTGGTCTATTGGTATACTCTCTGTTTAATAAGTTATTTATTAATAAAGAAAACTTAGATTGATTATTTATATTATAGGAAACCCTAGTGTCAAAGACAAAGTCTCCATTCATTCTTGCATTTCTATAATCTCCATATCCAGGTAAAATTTCATTACCTAAAATAGGAGTTATAAAAACTTCATCTACATTTTCCATTAAGCTTGTATATCTTGTACTAAGTCCAAATGCAATATTTTTATAATCTATTTGAAAATCTATTTTTACCATATGTTTATTTCTGTATTTCAAAATTGTTGAATTGGGAAGATCAAAATTGGGATTGCTAAAAGTTAATAAATAAGAAGAATCTGGATTGATTGGGGTAGGATTTATATAAGTGTAGCCAGCAAGTGTTGTAAAAGATAAATAATCCGTTAACTGCCCTTGACCTACCACACTAAACTCAAACCCTGGAATATTTGCATTTTGAATATTGGTACTTCTAGCACCAATATAATTAGGTATTTTTGTTAAATCTCCTTGAATTTCAGAAACTATTTGTTCTATAGTTATATCATTCCCATTTGAATTGTAAAATCCAAATACGAACTCCATCATATCCGTATATTGAGTTAAAAATACTGAAAAATCAAAATAACCTTTAAAATTATTTATTGCAAATCCCTGTTTAATTCCTATTTCACTACTCCATCCATATTCAGGTTCAATACTGGTATTAGGAAATATATTAAGTCCCCCAACAAAAGTAGAAATGAATTTTTCTGCTATTGATGGGAATCTATAACCCTGACCATAAGATGCTCTTATAAAAGTATAATCAAATGGGTTGTATGTTCCAGCAAATCTGAAAACTGGTTGAAATGGAATATTTAAATTCTTTTTAAATAACTTTCCGCTAGACTGAATACTATCTATTTTAAAATATTCCAATCTCATTCCTGCAGAAAATGTTACTTTATCCCACTTTTTATCTCCTTGTACGTAGGAAGCTAAATTATTGGAATAGTGATCCCCATATAATTGAGATTTAACATTCGTATAAGAACCTGTAATTCCAGATGTAAAAGTAATTTTATTATTGAATTTTTGTTGAAATTGATACTCTCCAAAAATATAATTTGATAAAGATCCTTGATTGGTGTTATTGACATTGTTAGTTTGAAAGAATCTAGATTTTAAATGGTGTTCTTTATTATTTTCAGGAACGTAAGAAATATATGGATCTATCATAATTCTTGAAGTCCTAGCACTACTTAGCGTAGTAGTAGCCGTATCTACTCCACCAAGTGCATGCAAAACACTATCAGCTCCTGCCCATAAAAAAAACATAGTACTTTGATTGAAATTAGAATTTACATTCAATCCATAATTAAGTCCTTGGTGTTTTTTTGAATACTGTTTCCATCCTGCATTTATTCTAGCTCTTTGGTCATCTGAACCATATCGATATCCTTGATCTTTCATAAATGAGCCTCCCAGTACCAATTCATTGTTTTCATTAATTTTATTTAAATAAGTGAAATTACCTTGAATATATCCTTGTGGTTTTTCCCACCAGGTCTGGTTATCTCTTTTGTTTAGAACCGAATCCCCACTAATTAAAGAAGTTCCGTTTCTATTCCCATATCCCGGCAGATAAAAACCGTTAGAAATATTTATTTTGGTAATGGGTTGGTCTTTGGGGTACTGAGTTCTAATATTGATGACTCCATTCAATGCAGATGATCCATATAAAACAGATGAAGCTCCCTTTAAAATTTCGATCTGAGAAATATTTTCTAATGGTATAGCAGTCCATTTTATATCATTGGCGTCTCCTCCCAACATAGGCATGCCGTCTACCATTACAAGAACTCTACTCCCAGCACCATAACTCCAGCCACTTCCACCCCTAATGCTAGCTTGATTTTCATTGATTTGAACCCCTGGTACCTGCTCAATTATAGATTCTGCATCTCGTGTAGCTTTGTTCTCTATTAATGAGGGTTTTATGATAGCCATAGAAACAGGAACATTACCTAACTTTTCTTCATATTTATTAGCTGAAATAACCATTTCATCTAATTGATTATTGCTACTATTTAAAGAAATATTAATTACACTTGATTCATTATTTTTAAGAGTGATTTCTTTAACCGTTTTTTGATATCCGATAAATTGAAATGTAACTTTATGTTTTCCAGCGGGCAAATTAATTTTATACTCCCCATTCATATTTGTAATTGCTCCAATGTTATTTTCGCTGAAAATATTTACGCCTATCAGAGGTTCTAAATCCTCATTATCTATTACTTTTCCAGTTAAAGTAGCTTCTTGACCTAAAACTGTATAAGAAGTTAGCAAAATTAAAATGGCGAAATATGTTTTTCTTTTAAAATATTCTAACATATTAAGAACTTACAATTTAGTTATTTTTTACGATTTGGGGAAGCGTAATTATAATAAACTTTATTGATTTCATCTTTAATTTTGACCCCATTTTTATAGACTAAATGAGAAATTAATTTCCCTCTTTTGCTATACATTTTCACTGCTCCATGTTTCTTATTATCCCTATAACTAGTTTCACTTATCAAGTTGCCTTTTCTACTGAAGCTCTGGTAAATTCCATTTAATTTCCCATTTTTATAGTTGATTATTCTATTTGCAATTACGCCTCCAGGATAATAAAAAGTAGAAACGCCATGTAATTCCCCATCTTCGTAGTTTTCAAAACTCTTTATGCTTTGATCATACTCACTATATTTTATCCATTTTCCATCTGGAACAGACTTTTTAATGAGTCTATCTTCATTGGAAATCAAAATACTTTTTATAGTGAGGACCTTATAATTTTTGGTTTCAATTATTTTCCCTTTATCTGACCAATAAGTCCAAGTATTGACCTTATAATCATTATTGTATTCACCAGAATATTTTAGTTGCCCACTTTTATAATACCCTTTCCAATTAGTATTCATCTTGCCAGAATTGAAATATCCAATATCTTTCAATTGTCCATTTTCATACCAAGATTTCCAGAGTCCATTTTCTTTATCCTTAGCGTAATTACCCGCCATCGCCGAATCTCCATTTTCATATTTAGTTATCCAATAACCGTCTTTTAAATCATCCTTGAAATTTCCTTTTTTCCAAAGGTTTGAATTATTGTAAAAAAACTGCCATTCCCCCTCTTTCTTGCCGTTAATAAAATTTCCTTTGTAATATTCTACTCCTTTAGGGTAATAAAAAATCCAAAAACCATGCTGTTTATCAGCTAAAAATGTTCCCTTCATATCTAAAGAACCGTTTACAAAACTATAGGTCCAATCTCCATGCTTTAAATCATTTTGATAGTTTCCTTCCATACTTATTTTTCCATTAGGAAAATATTCTTTAAAAGGTCCCTCTTTAACCCCATTAGTAAATTCAACTAGTTGATAAGTACTATCATTAGTTAAAAATGATTCCATCCATTTACCAGATTTTTCTCCGTTAATGTATTCTCCCTTTTTTCTCACTTTACCATTGGGTTTAAAAAGTTTATATAATCCATTCTCAAGACCATTTTTGTATTCTACTAAAGACTTAATTTTTTGTGAGGGATAATACGACTTCCTAATCCCTTCTCCATCTTTAATTATTGTGTCGCCAGCTATATCAATAAATAGATCAATATATTCTATCGAATCCTTTTCTAAGAAATAGGTTTTCTCCATAAGGGTCCCCTTTTCATAATAATATTCCCAAATGCCGGTTTTGTTAGAACTAAGAAGTTCATTTTTATGAATCCAATAATCAAGTGTTAAGGTGTCTTTAGAAAAAATATTTGGACGAATGGTGTATTCCCCTTTTTCTGCTAAATTGCCATTTAAGTAATATGCTTCAAAAGTAGAATCAACTTTTCCAAGAGTGTAAAAAGTTTTAATTTTCAAATTACCATTTATGTAATACGATTTATATACCCCATTTAATGCTCCTTTGTAATAATTACTAATTTCTTGAATAGTACCATTTTTAAAATAATGAATCCAATTCCCACTTTTTGCACCAATTTTAGAGTATCCATTAGTATGATACGTTCCAATACTTCTAATTTGCTGCTTTTCTTTATTCCAGTAGGTGGTTATTTTTTCTGGCTTTAATAATCCACTGTTTTGTCCCAAAAAAGAATTGATTAAAAAGAATTGAAAAACTGACCACCTAAATACTTTTATCATTTATTAAGAATTATTGTGAAATATAGGCAAACTCTATCCATCCAATTTGTTTTTGAGAAGAGGAAAAATTTTGATCAAATTTCCAATTGTTAGCATAATTTATTGCATTTTTAATCAAACATTCATTATTAGTATTTGTTTTTGAAAAATCTACTTTACAATCCGTTACTAGCCCTTTTGAACTTACTTTTATATTCAATCTTACTAGCCCAGTAGCATCACATAAATATGATGGAATTTTTTGGAGAATCATCTTCCTTCCTTTACAAAAGTATTTTGCAGTAGCGCTTGATGATTTAGCAATTGACTTATTAATAATTATATTCTCTGCTTTTTCTTTAGATGGGGCTACTTGCTGCTTTTGCAGTATAGGATTATCTTGACTAACATCTTTAAACTGAGATTGCTCGAAATTTTTAACTTCATTGATTATATCCTGCTCAAGTTGCTTCTTTTCTGATGCAGAAATATCTTTATTTTGATCATAATTAGAAGCTGAATTGGTTAAATTAACTTTATCTATATTATTATTCCCTATTTCTTGATTTTCAATAATCTCTGTCTTAGGCTGGGTGAAATCAAAGGTAGCAACTATTTTTTCTTTAGGTTGAATCACATAAAATGATATGTTTTGGATGTTCAACCATACAAAGATGAGTACATGAATAATTAAGGCTCCTATTATGGCATTTTGATTTTTTTCTATAGCAGCTAATAATTTCATAGTATTGCAAAAATTACAATATATATATTACGAAAAAAAAAGATAAACGTTTCTTATTTCAAAGTATCGTACTTTTGATTAAGTAATTCGATAATTTCTAGGGTAATATCGAATTCAGAGTTCGCATAGAGCATAGCCCCGCCAACTCTGTAGCTCATTACGTAATCAAATCCTAGATTCTTCCCTATCTCTTGCATAAATTCATTAGTCTTCAAGATATATTTTTCAGTTAAACGAAGCTCTTCAGAAGACAATTGTTGAGAAAGTTGCTGTTCTACTTTCATTATTTCTTGTTCTAACATTCTGATTTTTTGAGCTTTTTCCATTTTTTCTCTATCGCCCATAATTGGAGACGCTTTTTCAAATTCACGTACTAAAGCTTCATATGAACTGTACTTATTTTTAATCTGCCCTTCTGCCTCATTTCTTTTGGTAGAAAGCGATTTTTGTAATTTTTTAGCATAGTTATAGTACTTTGAAACAGTATCACTATTAACATAAGCAATATTCAATCCTAATGGTGATTCTTTAGCTATTTCCTTTTTTTCGAACGTATTTTTTGTTACAGTAGATCGTGAATCAACTTTATTTGGAACGAATTGTTTTATCAATAAAATGGAAATGGAAGTAAATAATATTGCATATAATACCAAGTGGGTAGATTTTTTCATAAGATTTATTTAATTAAAATTAAGAATCTATAAGTTTGAAACAAAGTTTTCTACCGTCTCAATAAATTCAAAAGGGATAGAAACCATTTCGTT
>TARA_Y200000002_G_scaffold36387_1_pt1 | contig 18127 bp, 10 predicted proteins | sample TARA_Y200000002 | Tara Oceans TARA_Y200000002 (sample SAMEA2619388) | marine metagenome | biome: marine biome (ENVO:00000447); feature: surface water layer (ENVO:00002042); material: "saline water (ENVO:00002010), including plankton (ENVO:xxxxxxxx)" | depth 5 m | reverse complement strand
GAGCCGCACGCCCAGCAGGCGCGCGCCGAAATGGCTGATGGCGATAAAGCGGCCCAGCAGGCCGTAGCGATAGATGTTGCGCTTGAACAGCTCGACCCGGCGGCGCATCAGCCAGTCGCGGCTGTCCCAATAGCCACGGGTATCCTCGGCCAGATGCGCGCGCAAATAACGGCGATAGAGCGCGGGATTATCCTTATCCACCGCCGCACCAAAGAAGCGGAAGAAGCACTGATAATTCGGCATATGGCGCAACCCGGCCAGCTTGAGCCGGATCAGGTGCACATGATGGTGGTTGAGATCGACCGCGATCACCTCTGCCGGGTCCGCAGTCAGATAGGACAGCACATTACAGCCGCCGGAACCGATGGCGATCATCCGGCTGCCGGGCTTCAGCTCCAGTACCGCGAGGTCAACATCCGGGTCTTCCCATATCTGCGGATAGACAAGTCCCTTGAAGGCAGCCGTGAACATCCGCTCGAGCAAACCGGCGCGGGTCCAGGGCTTGTACTGATGCACGGCCTTACGCAGACGTTGTTCCGTTGCTTCGGCGGTGGTATCAGCGGGGGCATCTGAAGAAAAAGAACTCGTGGGCTTCGGCGTGTTGCTCATGCCAGTATTCCATAATGATGGGCGTGCCGGGGCACTGCCAGCCGTGCTCCTAGATACGGCAAAACCGGGTATAAGCCAAGCGGCAGCAGCAAGCCAGAGAAGAGTAAAGCAGCAATCCCATGCGTCTCACGGTCCTGATCCTTTCGATCCTACCCCTTGTTGTCGGCCTGATCGGTCTGCTGATCGGCCCGGCGAGCCGTTTCGGCCTGATCGAACCGCGCACCGGGATCAGCCTGCTCGCGATCCTCGCCGTACCGGTCGCGCTTGCCACCCTCGGCGGGCTGGTCGCCATCGGCATTGCCACATGGCGAATGCCACAGATGCTGGGGTTGGCGATCCTCGGCACCCTGCCCGCCCTTGCCCTGACGGCTGCCTTGCTGATGATGAAACAGGCGGTGGACAGCAACCCGTTCATTCATGACATCACCACCGACGTCGAGAACCCGCCGCAGATCATCGCGGGCGCAGACAAGGTGCGGGACAATCCACCGGCATATGATCCTGATGCACCGGTTCCGGGTGCTGCCGAGGGTCAGACGCTGGCCGAGGTTCAACGCGCTGCCTTTCCCGATATTCAGCCGATAACCCTGCCAGTGGCACCGGCAGAAGCAGAAAAACTGACGCGTGATGTCATGTCGGCAATGGGTCTTGCCATTACCGATGAGCGCCGGGTCAATGACGCCATGGTGATCGAGGCAATCGACCGCTCACTCTGGTTCGGTTTCACCGATGACGTGGTTGTACGCCTTCAGGCTCTGTCAGAAACAGAGACCCGCATCGACATACGCTCGAAATCCCGGATCGGGGCCTCTGACCTCGGGGTCAATGGCAAACGGGTGCGGGAACTCAGCCAGCGGCTGAAGGCACAACATCAAGGTTCCTGATCGGTCGTCCCGGTGCCAGCGACTGCACCGCCGACATGATCCCGCGCGCATCGATACCAAAATGGCGGTAGAGATCGGCAATGGTGCCGGTCTGGCCGAAATGCTCAACACCGAGCGACCGTGACCGGTGGCCATAGACCGATCCGAGCCAGCCGAGCGTCGCCGGGTGACCATCCAGAACCGTGACCATGGCAGCATGGTTCGGCACCTGATCGAGCAGACGCTCAACATGGCTGATCGCATGAATCAGGCCGCGCTCACGGGCACGCTGGGCCGCAGTCCAGCCGGCATAGAGGCGATCTGCCGAGGTAATCGCCAACAGGCCAATATCGCGCCGGTCCTCGGCCATCAGCCCCACCGCCTCGATCGCTTCCGGTGCCAGCGCGCCGGTATAGGCAATCACCGCCTGCGCATTCGGCCCCGGTTTGCGCATCCAGTAGGCACCGGCGATGATGTCATGCTCCAGCTCTGCCGTCATGGCCCGCTGCGGTTGCTCCAGTGGCCGGGTGGACAGGCGCAGATAGATTGATCCACCGGTCTGGTCGCGCAGCCATGTGCGCTCATCGGGATCACCCTCGCCATCCCGCTGCATATACTCGAAGCCGAAGCGCATGATCACCGCCAACTCGTCGAGATAGGCCGGCTCGAAGGCGGCGAGGCCATCTTGTGCCATACCAACCAGCGGCGTGCCGATGGACTGATGCGCCCCACCCTCCGGTGCCAGCGTCACGCCCGACGGCGTCGCCACCAGCATGAAGCGGGCATCCTGATAACAGGCATAATTCAGCTGATCAGCACCGCGATAGATGAAGGGATCATAGACCGTACCGACCGGCAGTAGACGCTGGCCGTGGATGCTGTGTGACAGCCCGAGCGCCGAAAGCATCAGGAACAGATTGGATTCCGCAATCCCCAGCTCGAGGTGCTGGCCCTTGGGCGAGAACGACCATTTATAGGTTGAGGGAATACGCTCGGCCTTGAAGGTGTCGTTCAATTCCTCAACCGCGAACAGCCCGCGGCGGTTGACCCAGTTGCCGAGATTGGTCGAGACCGTAACATCCGGCGATGTGGTCACGACACGGGCGGCGAACTCACTGTCCTCGCGGCCCAGATCATTGAGTATCTGGCCGAAACCGGCCTGTGTCGAGACCGGCTTTTCCTTCGGATCGGGATAGCTCAAACTGGCGGGAATACTGATTTCAGGTGCCGTATAACGCCGGGTCCCCTTGGCGAAGAACGGCGCGCTGGCGACAAAATCACCGAGCGCATCGGCACGCTCATCCATTCCGGCCCATTTGTCCCATTCCCGGCCTTCGGGTACCTGCATGGCATGTCGGAAGGCTGCCATCTGGTCCGGGGTCATCAGCCCGGCATGGTTATCCTTGTGCCCGGCGAGCGGCAGGCCAAAGCCCTTGATCGTATAGCACAGGAACAGGGTCGGTCGGTCGTGACGGCCAGCATCTTCGAATGCCTCAAGCAGCGATGGCATGTCATGGCCACCGAGATTGCCCATCAGGGCTGCCAGTTCATCATCACTGCGCTTGTCAATCAGTGCCGAAACCGCCCCCTGATCGCCGAGATCGTTCATCAGGCGCTGGCGCCATGCCTTGCCACCCTGAAAGGTCAGGGCGGAATAAAGCTGGTTCGGGCAATCCTCGATCCATTGTTTCAGGCGATCACCGCCCGGCTCGGCAAAGGCCGCCTGCTGGTTCTTGCCATGGCGCAGGATGATAACGTCCCAGCCGAAGTTGCGGAACATGGTCGCCAGCTTCTCCCACAAGCCCTCACGGACCACGCCGTCGAGGGATTGCCGGTTGTAATCAACCACCCACCAGCAGTTGCGCAGATCATGTTTCCAGCCCTCGAGCAGGGCCTCATAGATATTGCCCTCATCCATCTCGGCATCACCGATCAGGGCAACCATACGGCCCATCTCATCCGGGTTGATCCAGTCATGGGCAGCGACATAATCCTGAACCAGCGAGGAAAACAGCGTCTGTGCCACGCCGAGGCCGACCGAACCGGTGGAGAAGTCCACATCATCCACGTCCTTGGTCCGTGACGGGTAGCTCTGCGCACCCTTGTATTTGCGGAAATCCTGCAGCTTCTCGCGTGTCTGGTTGCCTGCGAGATACTGGATGGCGTGAAAGATCGGCGAGGCATGGGGTTTGACCGCGACCCGGTCCTGCGGGCGAAGCACATCGAAATACAGCGCGGTCATGATGGTGGCGAGCGAGGCGGACGACGCCTGATGCCCACCAACCTTCACGTCCATATCGGATTTTTCGCGCAGGTAATTGGCGTTGTGAATAGTCCATGATGCAAGCCACAGGGCCCGACGCTCCAGGTCAGACAGAAAATCCAGACGATGACGGCTCATGATACCTCCGAAGAACAAGGCAGGCAGTATGCCCGGTTTCAGAAGGCTTGTCGCGACAAGACAGCGGTACGCTCAGGCCGGTCATGCCTGATGCGCCAGCACGGTTTTGAACAGCTTGCGCTGCTCGACCAGCTCATCAAGCAGTTCGGCATCGTTGCGCCCGCTCAACTCGATCTCGAGACAGGTTTTCGACAGACCGGAAAACCCGAAATTGGCAGCCGACCCGGCGAGTTTGTGCGCATGGCTTTTGACGTCTTCGGTGACGCCGTGGGTTACCAGATCAGCCTCAAGCTGATTGAGGTCATGCTCGACCAGTTCCATGCTCTCACGAAACTTCTCCCTCCCCAGCACATCGAGCGCCTGCCCGAACAGATCCTTGTCAAAGGCCGATGGCGGCGCATCAATCGCCATCACCGGATCACTACCGGTCTCCATAACCGGCTGATGACTGTCGATCAGGCTGGCGATGGTGTTGAGCACACCGGCAGCGCGGAACGGCTTGGGGATGATCGCATCAAATCCGGCTTCCTGATAGACGGTCTGCTGTTCCTCAAGCGCGTTTGCCGTGATGGCGACAATCGGCATCTGCTTGTGCAGATCATTGCGGATGGCCGCCAGTGCCTTCATGCCATCCATGACCGGCATCCGGATATCGAGCAGCACGATGTCGAAACCCTGTTGTCTGACCGAATCCACCGCCTCGGCACCGTTCTGCACGGTTTTCACCCGATGCCCGTGATTGCTCAGGATCATTTTCAGGATTTCGCGGTTTTCCTCGACATCATCGGCAATCAGCACCCGCTGTTCCGGCATGGCTCTGGCCTTGGTTGCCGGTTGCTCAAGAGTTGAGTTTTCAGCCTCAACCAGCGGGATCAGCACGGTAAACACGCTGCCGATACCGACCGAACTCCGGCAGGTGATCGTCCCTCCGTGCAGGTCGACCAGCGACCGGCAGATATAGAGGCCGAGGCCGGATCCATAGGCATCGGGCGTATGGGCATCGACCTGCATGAACCGTTCAAAAATCGCCTGCAATTCAGTTGCCGGTATGCCCTTGCCGGTATCACGCACGACAATCCGCAACAGTCGTTCGCCATTCCCATTCGGTTCGACATATGGCTGGGCCGTAACCGTAACGCTGCCATATTTGGTGAATTTCAGTGCATTGCCTACCAGATTGAACACAATCTGGCGGATCACCTTCGGATCGGCCTGAATTGACTGCGGCACGGTTTCATCAACGCTGCAGATCAGGGCAATACCCTTCTGGGATGCCAGAGGGCGGAAGCTCTCCACCAGATCCTCAAGGAACGGCTTGATCAGCAGCGGCACGGTATGCAGCTTGAACTCACCGCTCTCCAGCTGCGAGACGCTGATTACGTCATTGACCAGTGACAGCAGGTTTTCCCCAGCCCGGTCGATCGCCTCGGCATAGCTGCGGATGCCGGGATCATCGGTGGCGTTGAGGATCATGTCGTTCATGTTGCTGATGATATTCAGCGGGGTGCGGATATCGTGACTGACAGTCGCCAGGAACATGGTCTTGGCCGTATTGGCGGTGTCGGCCATATCCTTGGCCTTGCTGAGCGCGAGCTGCGCCTCATGCTTCTCGGTCACGTCCTGAACGATGCCGAACAGCTCGGTCACCTCATTGGCCTTGCCATTCCTGATATTCGGTTCGGCCTCGACCATTACGAAACGAACCTCTCCGCCCGGCGCCACCACCCGGAACAGCTTGCTTTCCGGCTGCTTCGTTGTGGAAACACGGCTCAGCATGGCGCGCAGCTGATCCTGATCCTCCACATGGATACGGGTAATCATTTCACCGAAATTGCTGATGAACTGACCGTGTTCCTTCACAAAGTTATCGGTATCAAAACCGAAGGTGATGATCACACCGGGCGACCAGATCACCTTGTCACTGCCAACCTTCCAGCGCCAATGAGTCAGCCTCGCAGCATTCTGCGCACGCTCGAAATGATCATTCGACAGATTGAGTGCCCGGTTCTCATCCGAGAGCCGGTCAACCGACTGGGCCCGACGGAAATTGAACAATCCGGTCATCAGAGCCAGTGCCGAGACCAGCATTACCACCGCCATGGCGACCAGCATGGCTATCCGCTGACTGTCCCACCAGAAACCAAGGGTATCGGACGAGGCATGACTTACCACCGTCAAATCATTGGCCCCAACGGTCAGATCACGAGCTTCAAACGGCTCACCTGCGCCGAGACTGCCGGCAACCAGATTGTCCCGATTGACCAGCAGGCCGATACTGCAGGTCTGACAGATATCCAACTCGTTGATATAGCTCTCGAAAAAGCTCGGCTCGAAGGCAGCGGCAACAACGCCAATCAGATTGCCTTCCTCATCAAAGGCGGGAAATGAAATCGGGAAATACCGGACACCGGTGAACCTGCCCGGTAGCAGGTCACCGACATAGAGGTCGGAAATGCCCTGCTGACGATGGATGAAGTAATATTCCCGGTCTGACACGTTCAGATCGGGGGCCGGAAAACGATCGGAATAAACGCGCATCCGACCATCACTACCGGCAATCCAGATACTGCGAATGGCAGGTCTTTCCTGCATTTGTTCACGGAATTTTTCCCACGCAGGGCGGCCTTCGGCCACTTGCTCAATGCCGTATTTCTCAATCTCGTCGGCAGTCAGTTCAAGCAACTGCCGGGCAGCATCGAAATTTGCCATCACATGCTGCTCAAGCAGACTGGCCGCTGTGCTCAATCTGGCCTTATTGGCCTCGGCATAGCTCTTGTAGTCCTGAACAAAGACATAGGATGAGACAACCGCCAGCAGCACAACGACAACAAAGCTGAGCACAAGCCCCAATATGCCGATTTTCTTGTTCATAAACGGTCCGGTTTACAAGGCTGCACTGCCGGTGACGATCACCCGGTCAAGAGGCGTCATGATAGGTAAGGCGCTCGCGGAATAACATTTTTTTCGTTTAAAAAACGCGGCGTATTTTAGCAAAATTTCACCTACCGGGTCCGAGCGATATTGTCCGAAAGGCCGGTTTTTCAAGCCTTGGCATAGACCCGTTTGAGGATATACAGGGCATAGAGACGCTTGCGATGATCGGCCCGCCCCTTAAGGTGCTGGTCCCAGAGCGTCATGACATAGTCATGGTTCAGCCAGCCATCGAGCACATGGTCGCGCTGGTTCAGCACATCACCGATGGCTGTACGCAACGGTCCACGGAGCAGGTCGGACAGAGGCGGGGCAAACCCGTGTTTCGGACGCCGGATAATCTCTTTCGGCAGCATGCCCTCAGCCAGAGAGCGCAACAGTCGCTTGCCCTTGCCGCCAGCATATTTATAGGCCGAAGGCAGCGCCAGCGCCGCCTCGGCCAGCTTGCGATCCAGAAACGGGGCCCTCAACTCCAGCGAATTATACATTGAGGCGCGGTCGGTCTTGGTCAGGATATGCCCGGTCATGTAATGCTCGAGAAACTGCCGGGAGACATCGTCGATCAGATCAACACCATCAGCGGCATCGAGCGTACGGGTGTGCAGGGCGTCGGCATCGGGGATCAGTCTGGCCAGCATTTCCGGCGGGAATGGTGACATGAAGTGATGCCACTGATCGCCCTCGGGCTGGCCGAAACCCTGGCTCATCTGCTGCAGGACAAAGCCCGGCCCCATATAGCCGCCCGATGGCGGTGCCAGGGACAAGAGCCGCCGCAAGGCCCGCCCGGCACAGGACGGCACAGCCCCGATCATCCCGGCATATTTCAGCAGCCGCATGGGCGCATAGCCGGCAAACAGCTCATCCGCCCCGTCACCGCCGATTGCCACCGTCACATGCTGGCGTGCCGCCTCACAGACCAGATAGGTCGGGATCAGCGAGGCATCGGCCATCGGCTCGTCGAGCATACCCGTTGCCTTGAGGAATACCCGCTCAACATCCTCATCGCTGAGGTCGATGACTTTGTGATCCAGCCCCAGATGCTCCGCCACCCGGACCGTATAGGGGGTTTCGTCATAACTGCCCGACGGCATGCGGATGGTATAGGCGGTAATGTCCGGCTTGTGCCGTTTGGCGTAAGCGGCAATCAGGCTGGAATCCAGCCCGCCGGACAGGAACAGTCCGAGCGGCACATCGGCAACCAGCCGTTCGGCGACCGAGCGTTCCAGCGACTGCCCGATTGCGGCGACCGCTTCCTCATAGGGTGGAACATCATCACTTGCGACCGGATACCGGCTCGGATGCCAGTAGCATTCCTGCGCGTCCAGATCATCGAGCCCCTCTTCCGCATCCCAGCGCAGCATATGGCCGGGTGCCAGCCTGCGGATACCGAGCCAGCCGGTCTCAATCCCCGGCACATATTCAAAATGCAGGAAGTCATGCAGACCGGCAATGTCCGGGCCAACCGCATCCAGCGCCGGATGCTCGAGCAGCGCCTTGATCTCCGAGGCAAAGATCAGCTGCCCCTGCCGCTCGGCGTAGTAGAGCGGCTTTTCGCCGAACCGGTCACGGACCAGCGTAATGCTGCCATCCTCGCCATCCCGGAAAGCAAAGGCGAACATACCGTCGAGGCGGTCGAGCGCGGCATCGAGGCCCCAATGACGGATGGCCTGAAACAGCACCTCGGTATCGGAAGCATCGGCGAGGTGTATGCCCTCGGCCTGCAACTGCCGGGCGACATTCTGGTAATCATAAATCTCGCCGTTGAAGATCAGGCAATCACCGCTCGCCTCATCATGGCGTGGCTGGTAGCCGCCTTCCGGCGCAATGATCGCCAGTCGCAGCCAGCCGAAGGCCATATGCGGTTCAACCCGTTCGCCGCGCATATCCGGCCCGCGATAGGCGATGCTGTCGAGCATCCGGGACAGGATGCCCGCCGCATCATCATATCGTCCGGTAAAGCCGGCAATGCCACACATGATCCAGCCTATACCCCGGCATCATCGGGCAGATTACGGGTCTCGCGGATGGCGTAAACGGTGCGGTTCTGGGACTCGAAATAGACCCGCGACATCATCTCGGCGAGCAGGCCGAGCAGGATGCACATAACGCCGAGCACGGTCAGCAGCACCATCAGCAGCGGCAAGGGCGTCTGCACGAAGCTGGTACCCATGAATTTCAGATAGATGGCCCACAACCCGACCAAACCGGTCAGGAAGAACGACAGCAGGCCAAGCTTGCCGAAGAACTGCAATGGCCGATCAAGCGCCCGGTCGAGGAAGTATAGCAGGATGGCGTCGAGCAAGACGCGCGGCACCCGGTCGATACCGTATTTTGATTGCCCGGTAGTACGCGCCCGGTGATTGACCGGCAGTTCGGTCACCCGCGCGCCGTTCCAATGGGCATGAACCGGGATGAAACGGTGCATCTCCCCATAGAGCGAGACCCGCTGCATGACGCTGCGGCGATAGGCCTTGAGCGTACAGCCATAGTCATTCAGCTGTACGCGTGTGATCCATGAGATCAGGCGGTTGGCGATACGGGACGGGATCTTGCGGCTGATGGTACGATCCTGACGATCCTTTCGCCAGCCGGAGACCACATCAAAGCCCTTGTCCAGCTCATCGACCAGCCGCGGAATATCCGCCGGATCGTTCTGGCCATCGCCATCCATCGGCACCAGCACCTCACCGCTGGCATGGCGAAAACCGGCCATGAGCGCTGCTGTCTGACCGAAATTGCGGCGGAAATGCACGACTTTGACCAGCGGATCACTGGCCGCGAGTTCATCAAGCAGATCAGCGGAGCCGTCGCTGCTGCCGTCATTCACGAAGATGATCTCATAGGCATCATCGCGCCCGACAAAAGCCTGTCTGGTTTCATCATAGAGGTCGCGTATGGCGCCAACTTCGTTATAGATAGGCACAATAATGGAGATCATGGCGGTATCGACGGTCAAACCTGATGGCAAACTTGGTGGGCAAATTCGATAGGCAAAATTCAAAGGAACAGCTTGAATTTCACACGAGCATGGCCCTTCATGCACGCCTTGGATCACAACAGCAACTATTGAAACGCGGAAAGTGAAAAGATGCTGACCTCCGCAGCACAATCGAGCCCGGACAATCAGGCCGCTTCCCCGCTTGACCGGGTACTGCCGCTGCTGCGCTGCCCGGCAACCGGCAGTGCGCTCACCCATCAGGGCGACAGGCTGGTCAGTGCGGATGAGCCCGACACGAGCTATCCGGTCCAGCCGAACGGCGTGCCGCTGTTTGCCGCCATCCCGAAGACCGAGGACAGCATCCGGCAACAAGCCCATTACGACCGGGTTGCCGCCGCCTATATTGCCAACCTGAATTACCCGCACACCATCGTCTATCAGCAGTCGCTCGATGACGCTGTGACCGAGGCGGTCGCCGACCAGCCGCTTGGCACCACACTTGAGGTCTGCTGCGGTCGCGGCGAGGCTTTCGCCCTGTTCGCCGATCAGATCGAGACCGGGATCGGTGTCGATATTTCCGCCCAGATGCTGGCCAGTGCCCGCGAGCATCATGATCCTGCCCGCTTTACCTTCCTGCAGGGCGATGCCACCAACCTGCCCGTCGCAGACAGCTCAATCGACACGGTGTTCATGCTGGGCGGCGTTCATCATGTGAATGACCGCCAGACCCTGTTCAATGAAATCGCCCGGGTGCTGAAGCCCGGCGGTCGGTTCATCTGTCGCGAGCCGCTCGATGATTTCTGGCTCTGGCGCGGTATCCGCAAGATCATCTATCGCCTGTCCCCGGCCCTCGATGACCAGACCGAGCGCCCGCTGGTGCATGAAGAAACCGTACCGCCGCTGGAACAGGCCGGCCTCACCGTCACCCATTGGAAGACCTATGGCTTCTTTGGCTTCTGCATCTTCATGAACAGCGACGTGCTGGTGTTTAACCGGCTGTTCCGCTTCATTCCCGGCATTCGCGCCATCACCCGTGCGGCGGTCAAGCTCGATGACTTAACGATCCGGGCACCGGGCATGTCGCGGGCCGGGCTGCAGCTGGTCGCGGTTGCCACCAAGCCGGTCGACAAAAAGTAACAGCTTCTCCCCGTGCGCAATTCCATCAGCAAACAACTCGGCCTGTGGCTGCCGCTCCTGCCCCTGCTCATGCTCTGGGGCTGGCACCTCATGGTGTCGTCGGATGCGCGACCTGACGTGCTCTATGCCGATGACTGGGCGGTGTTCCGCATCCCCGGCTATTCCCGCACCTTCCGGCTCGAGAATGTCTTCGGCACCCAGAATGACACCATCGCCGCCTATCAGAACCTCGTGCAGTATCTGGCCCTGCGACTGTTCGACCTGAAATTCACCACCTATATCGCCCTGCAGAACTGCTTCCTGCTCGCCTTCCTGCTGGCGGCATGGCGGGTCCTGCTCAAGGCATCGGGCAAGGCGACGTGGTGGATGTCCGGGCTGATCGTGCTGCTGCTGCTGCCATCGCTTACCGGCACCGTGCATTTCTCGGCACAGGCCATGAGCTTCGTACACCAGATGGCGATTGTGTATCTGACGCTGGCGCTCCTCTGCCTGTCGAGCGACCGGTTGGGCAAGGCGCGGCAACCGCTGGTCGGGCTGTTCCTGTTCCTGAGCGCCGTTTCCTACCTCTCCGGCGTTATGTATCTGCTGGCCGTCACCGGTACACTACTGGCCTTGATCATCCTGCGGGCCGAGCGCACCGCCCTGCCGCGCATCACCACAATCGGTGCCTGCTGGCTGCTGCTGGCAGCGGTTGCCGCAGCCTCGATCATGTTCAGCGACCGCGCATTCCAACTGGTCGAGGCCGGAACCAATCATAAGGACAACCCGCTGCTGCTGCCCAATAATGCACGGTTCTGGACCTATTACCTCATCACCATCGCCCGCGGTGTCGGGTTGAAAGCCGAACCACTGTATGGCGCTGTCGCCATGGTGCTGTTACTGGCCCCGTTACCGCTGTTGGGGTTACGCGAGTGGCCCCTGCCCGCAGCCAATGCCCGATCACTGTTCTGCCTTGCAACGCCAGTGCTTGGCGCACTGGCTGCACTGGCGATGATCACCAGCGGTCGCGCGTTGCTGGCCGGAACCGTGATGCCAAGCGTGATCAATTACGCGGCGACCCATCCCTATTACTATCTGCATGTGACCTTTGCCCTGCCCTTTGCCGCCATCGCCTGGGTATGGCTGCTCAGCGGCTATCGCCTCGCACCGGTTGGAGCCGTGGCCGTGACGGCGATAACCCTTGCCGGGTTTGTGTTCGGTCTGGAGCAACCGCTGGCGGGCCGGTTCGACTATCCCGCCATCTATCAGCGCGATACCGCCAATCTGCGGGACGGGCGCATCTGCCTCGAAAACAAGGTCCGGCTGGTCCATGACACGGATGAGCGAGTACCGGTCTTCTGCCGCATGCTGTTCCCACGGGATTTGCGCGTGCTGATCGAGCGGGCAGAGGCGGCTCGGGTCTCCGCCATCCTCAGCGTCGAGCCATCACCGTTCCCGGTCGGCGAGACGCTGGAGAAGCAGAATGCCCCCAATACGACAGAAACCGTCGGCATCATCGGACAGGATGAGCGCCATGAGGGCTATCGCCAGCTGCACGGTATCATGAACCCGGCCCCGGCAGGCAATGACATGGTCTGGCTGATCGCGACACGCGGTTCGGAAATCATCGCATCGGCTCGGCAGGGCGGCGTTGGCCTCACGCAACCGAACGGCTTTGAACTGCTGTTCACCGATGAAGGTGATGCGGATGAGGACGTGACCGTGTGGGCAATCTGGCTCAACAGCACCGGCGGTCTCGACCGGATCGGGTATATCGAGCCGTTTTCTGAACCGGCTCTGGAGCCCTAGGCTGCCTTCCGCGCCTTGACGGCCAACAGGCTGATGTAATCATCGGCCATTTGCGCCACGGTTTTGCGTGGCTTAATACCCTTGTGCAGCTTACCCCACAGGGGGGCATTGCCACCGCAATCGGCAAGCGTATCAGCCCAGGCGGAAAGATCGCCGACCGGCACATGGCGGCCATCCTTACCGTCACGCACCGCCTCTGCCATGCCACCGATATTACTACACAGTACCGGACGGCCGGCGGCAAAGGCCTCCTGAATCACCAGCGGCGCATTCTCCCACCATAGGGAGGGCACCAACACCCATGCAGCCCGATCCATGGCCCGCGACACATCCAGTTGCTCATAGCGCCCGTGCAAACGGATGGCACCCTTGCTCTCCCGTGCCAGCGCCTTGATCTCTTCCTGCACTGTATCCGGCTGGTACAGGGCATCACCCCAGATATCGAGCTCCAGCGGCAGGCCGCTCCTTTCACAAGCCATATTGAAGGCCCGCATGGCCAGCAACGTACCCTTGCTCGGTCGCAGATTGCCAATCAGGGCAAAGCGATGCGGGTCTGGTTGCGATGACACATCCGGCACGGTCACCGGCCAGCCATGGTTGATCAGTGTTATCTGCTGCTTTGGCACCCCCCAGTTGATGAACTGCTCCATCAGGAAGCGGCTCGGCGCGACGATCCGGTCCACCATAGTCAGATGCTGGAGAACATTGAGACGCTTGGCCTGTGCCTGTGCCACCGGCAGTGCCGGAATGCAGCGACAGATATCGCCGCGCATATGGGCACAGGGACGCCCCTTTTCATCCTGCAGCAAACCGTCATTGGCACAAATGAAGTAATAATCATGCAGGGTCAGGATAATTTTGACGTCAGGCAGCTTGCGGCGCAGGAAGCCGAGCAGCTCAACACCCCAATGATTGAGATGATGGATGTGAATATGGGTCGGGCGCAGCTCATCCAAAAGCCATGAGACATCGAACAGGAACGGCTCCAGTGAATCACGGGTCTGCATTATCGGATCAAAATTGCCATGCCGGAACAGATAGACATCATCATATCCCGGCAGTGCCGATACCGTTGTCCCGGCCAGCCCGGCAGAGAGACCGGGGTCCTGTGCCGCCAGCAACCATGACGCCTCGACATCATCGCGAGCACCATAGGCAGCATGGAGCGCCTCGGCGATATACTCGGTTCCGCCGGGATGGTTGCTGGAGTGGTTATGGACAATGGTCAGGATGCGCATCGGTCAATCACTTCCTGCCCGAACCGGCATCAGGTTTATCGAACAGCGGCTCTATACCAGCCTCCCCGAACCACCGGGTCTGGTGCAGCCACTGGTTATATTCCTCCGCCAGCGTGAAATTATGCAGATCGTGCTGGCCGATCGACTGCCGCTCGAAATGATACAGCACGGCCTTGGGTTCATAGGCGAGGTCATACCCGGCCTGACGCAGCCGGAGGCACAGATCGGTATCCTCGAAATCCCCCACCACATAATCGGTCGAGATACCGCCAACCGCCTCATAGGCCCGCCGGTCGAGCAACAGACAGGCACCGGTCAGGGCATCCGCTTTGCCAGCCTTGTTGGCGGCCGGATAATCACGGGCATAGCCCTTGTACAGGGTGCGGTTATAAAGCCGTCCGCGGTGATCGCGGAAGAAGCCCAGCCTGGCATGTTGCAGTGTCCCGTTGGCGAACAGCAGTTTCGGCCCCACCGCAGCGACCTTGCGGGATTTTAGTTTTTTCAGCAGCAGCGCCAGCCAGCCATGCTGTTCCGGCATCACGTCCGAGTTCAGGTGCAGGATCGTTGGTGCCTTTGAATGATCGACACCGGTAGTGATGGCAGGCGCATAGCCGTAATTATCGTCATGACAGACGAACCGGGCGTTGAGACCATAGATGGCGGTCAGAATTTCCAGTGTGGCAAAGACATGATCCTGACTGTCGGGATCATCGCCAACAAAGACGATCTCGTCATTGGCCAGATCGGGATCAATGGCCAGTGCCGTTGCCAGCGGCTTCAGGAATGACAGGTTCTTGTAGAGCGGGACAATGATCGAACAGCGTGGTTTTTCAGGCATCTGCCCGAACTCATGCACGGCGCGCACCCGGACATTGTCAACAACGCCTCGATGTGCCGAGCGGATGGCCGGGGCAAGACTGGTCGCGATCAGATCATGACTGATCTGCTGTGTTTTTTTCGGCAGGGCCAGTATCAGATCGCGTGCCTTGCGGTCATTGGCAACATGGCTGGAAACCTTGATTGCAACCTCGCCGCCACCGTGGATACGGAGCAGGAACTGCTCGTTCATAAAGGGCAGGCAGGTCGGCGGGGTTTTGAAACAGATCACAAATCCGTCGCGGTCCGAGAATTTCGTGTCATCTGAACCCTTCGCCCCGTGATGCGCCAATGGCTGTCGTTTGCTCCACAGCGATTGCGGTTTGCCAAAAGCATCAATCCACGACAAGTCCTCGATGCTGTCGCCATGATCATGGCACCAGCCGAACAGGATCATGGCACCATCGGCGAGGCGTACCAGCCGCGAGATAAGAAAAGCACCATCGACAAGATTGACCAGCGTGTTGTTGATGATCTCACGCTGTTGCCGCAGGCCGCTCAGAACAGCGCCGAGACCGGATATGCCCTCGACATGATCAACCAGGTGATGGCCAAGGAAGCGGACAAGCGCCGTTTTCTCCCCTTGGGCTGCAGCAACGATTTCAGGCAGGTCAGCAAGTGGCCGCACCGGTGCCCGCCCCACCGTCATGGTAATCGCCCCATGGGATGACCAGAACAGTATATTGCTGCGGCCAAGCATCTCCATGGGGACATCGAGAACGATCAGGGCATCCCGTCCGTTATTCAGCAAAAGCGGTTTCCGGGTGATGCGCTGATAGCCATCCGCGCCATTGGTTATCTGCCCGGCATCGATGACCGGCAACGCTGCCTGCCCCTTCAGGCGACAGAGCACAGCGCCATCCCCGAGCGGCATGATCCAGTCAACCGCCACCGATTGGCGCACACAGCGCTGGCCCAGCGCCTGCGCGAATTCGGCCACCGGGGCGGAATTGCTGCCTTTAAGATAAAGGCACAGGCCATCAATGATCTTGCGGGTCAGCCGGAGCGGGTCGGTAGAAGCAGCGACAAACTGCCAGATATCGTCAGGGCTTGCCGTCTGACACACCGCATCGACCCCGAGTACGCCATCAAAAATCACACCGCTTGTCGCATGGTTGACGACCAGCGCATCACCATCCGCGCAGTCGGCACGAAACAGGAAAAGCGCCGCATGCCGCCGGTCGCGTGTGGTGAGACGCAACAGGCTGACCGGCTGTTCGAGACGGGTTTTATTGACCGTGATGGTGATCTGCCCCACCGGCAATGGATCATCGGTCGGCACCAGCAGAATGCGAAAATCGCCGAGCTGGAATAAACCGGCCCGGCGATCGCTATTGGTCATGTCTGTTTCTGAACGCACCGTTTCAGAGAGAAACGCCAGGCCATTACCCATCGGGATGATATCCTGGCGTTACGGCAATCAGACGATCTGGATGATGGTGCTGATATCGGCGATCACGTCATCGGCCTCAAGACCGGTGAAGGTGATCTGGTTGCCGGCACCGAGGTCGAGAACCGCATTGCCGTCACCATCCGCACTCACACGGGACGCGAGATCGGCAGCAGAAGAAACCGTCAGGCCGTTGACATTGGCAGAAATCTGCAGAACGTCCGTGCCGGTTTCAAAGCCGACAATCACATCGGAACCGCCGTTATTGGTGACGATATAGGTGTCAGCACCCTTGTTACCGAACAGGGCATCATTACCGAGACCGCCAACCAGCGTATCCTCATCCTGACCGCCATAGAGGAAGTCATCCCCCTGACCGCCATAGAGCGCGTCATTCTGCTGGTTACCGTAGAGAACGTCGGTACCGGTATTGCCGTAGAGCGCATCCTGATCACGGTTGCCGAACAGAGCATCATTCTCGGCACCGCCGAAGACGGTGTCATCGCCCTGACCGCCATAGAACAGATCATCACCGGCGTCAGAGCCCATGGAGTCTGCACCCTGGTTGCCATAGATGACATCTTCACCATCACCGCCATACATTAAGTCGTCGCCATCACCGCCACGAACGTAATCATCACCGACACCGCCGGTAACGTTATCATTGCCCGAACCTGCCAGAATACTGTCGGACCCATCACCGCCGGTAATATTAGCACTACCGGAACCGGTCGCCACGACAGTCTTGCCACTACTGCCGGAAAGCACAATATTGTACGTCTCGCCACTGTTGGTGCCAAATGTTACCGTCGGGGTGGTGTCAGTAACCGTTGTGGTAGTACCAGAGGTTACGGTCACTTTTGTGAATGATGAGTCAGAAACTCCAATCGAATCCAGAAAACTACTGATTACGTTACCTTCTTCGCCAGTAATCGTGGAGCCACTTGCTGTTGGATCAAAAAGACCACCCGAAACCGTCGCCATAATATATATTACCCTTACCCTGAACAGCGCTGCGCATATCGCGCCCGCGATATGCCATTAAATTTCAATGTTTTTGCAGCGCCTAACGATGATGGATGCATCATCCCCCAAAAAACACGATTCGTTTCTATCAAAACCAGCAAAATCGTACAACAAAAAAGCGGCTTAACAGCATTGTTTATACGCCCGCCGCTGGAGAAACAGACAAGCCGTCCAACCAGAAAAAACACATAACATGCTATGCAAACAGCAGCTTATGAGGGTGTCGATACGGCCTTGATCTCGAGGAAATCCTCAAGCCCGTAGACACCGCCCTCACGACCGACGCCGGACATTTTATAGCCACCGAACGGGCTGCCATAGCCGGTGTCACTGCCATTGATATGGACCATACCGGCCCGCAGGCGTCGTGCCACCCGCTGCGCCTTCTCCGGATCACCGCACTGGATATAGGCTGCGAGACCATAGGGCGTGTCATTGGCGATGCGAACCGCATCTTCCTCATCATCGAACGGGATCATGGCCAGCACCGGGCCGAACACTTCCTCGCGCGCAATCCGCATATCGTTGCTGACATTGCTGAAGATAGTCGGCTTGACGAAATAACCCTTGTCGAAGCCATCGGGCCTGCCGGGGCCGCCCGCCAGCAAGGTCGCGCCATCCTCCTCGACCGCTGCCTTGATCAGGGTCTGGACCCGGTCGAATTGCAGGGCGCTGACCAACGGCCCGATATGACGCCCCTCCTCCGCCGGATTACCGACAGTGGTTGCGGCTGCCGTTTCCCTGGCGATCTCCACCGCACGGTCATAGACCGAGCGTTCGACCAGCATCCGGGTCGGCGCATTGCAGGACTGGCCGGTATTCTGGAAGCAATGGCGCACGCCACGGGTCACCGCCTTGTCCAGATCGCTGTCGGCAAAGACGATATTCGGCGACTTGCCGCCCAGCTCGAGGGTTACCCGCTTAACCGTC
>TARA_Y200000002_G_scaffold222561_1_pt1 | contig 18156 bp, 15 predicted proteins | sample TARA_Y200000002 | Tara Oceans TARA_Y200000002 (sample SAMEA2619388) | marine metagenome | biome: marine biome (ENVO:00000447); feature: surface water layer (ENVO:00002042); material: "saline water (ENVO:00002010), including plankton (ENVO:xxxxxxxx)" | depth 5 m | reverse complement strand
CTAGACGCTTTAAATGCGCATTTCGAGCAGTATCCGTACTTACTTGGATGGCGTCCCAGTATTGGCGACTTTGGTCTCATTGCGCCGATGTACGCGCATTTGGGCCGCGATCCGCACCCGGCAAAGCTCATGCAGCAGCGAGCCGTCTCAGTTCATCGCTGGGTCGAGCGAATGAATCGTGCCGATCAGGACGTGCCGGAGTTTTTTAACGCAGGTACAGAGTTTATTGATGACGATGAGGTGCCTGAGTCCTTGATGGCTGTCTTACGAATTTTGGCCGAGGATTTCGTGCCGGAAACTCTCGCTGCGGCAGATGCGATTAATGGCTGGTTGGCTGAAAATAAACCAGAAGCGGGTGCACCGGTGGTGGGGCGCCTAGCGCAGGCACCTGGGACGGCAACTTTCGTTTCACGGGGCGAGACAATCGAAGCCCTAGCCCAGCCACATCGTTTTTATCTTTTGCAGCGAGTTCAGGACGATTACGCGAGTCTGTCTGAAACCGAAAAGGCCGCTGTCGACGTGGTGCTCAGCAAGTCAGGCATGACTGCCATTCTCGACGCATCCCTAAATCGGCGCATCGAACGTGCCGATAACCTCGAGGTCTGGGTTTAGTCCTTCAATAAATTCGCTGCGTTAAGCCCGGGGGGCGGACAGTAATTACCTCGGTAGAGTAGGCGAAGATCGTCGTCGCTTATCCTACCCGCCCTGTGATGAACGCCTAGCGTCCGCCAATGCTGTTAAGGCAAGAAGCAAAAGTCCAATGAGTAGCCGCGGATCTCCCAGGTTGAAATCGGGCTCGACGGGGAAGGCGATGGTTTTCTCCAGTGCTGCCGCTTTGAAGTGATGTTTTCCGCTAAACACAGGGTCAGTCACGATCTCGAGGAAATCACGTCGACTTCGGTAGCGCACTAACCCGCCCATATCCCATATGTCCACACCCTCGACGCCAATGACATCCATGCTGCGATAGGCGGCTGGCCCCAACATAACCGGATGTGACCCTCGCGAGAGCATTGCCGGGATCATATGTCCCATGTAACGGTCCATGAGTTGCTGTGCATTTTCCCCGGGCGCTGCACCGGCGACGTCCCCGGGCGACTCGTTGTAATCGATGTTGTTGATCATGATGAAGTGCTTGCCGGTATCCTCTTCACCAAATTGCCGGATCATTGCCATGGCCTCTGACCCACTGCCGTTTTGCTCCATTTTCGCAACGAAGTTGTCAACTTCTGCGTCAGATAGAGGGCCTCCCGTTGGTGTGTACCAAAACAGGAAAACGCCATAGAGGAGGGCAGGTAGGAGCCAAATTTTCATTCGGGCGGACATAATGAATTTCCACGTTGATTAGGTATCTAGCGTTTGTTGCAGATCGCCAACACTACAGCCTTTTATTCGTTGGTATTGAAGACTTCGCCTTATTATCAATGCCTTTCACTTCTTGAGGCTGGCTACTACTTTTAAAGACTTACATAGTGACATTAATTATGTCACTATTTCTATCGTAAGTTAAAGCATCAACGCGAATAAAAATGAGGCTGCATATGAGGTCTGAGGCACCACTCCAATTGGTCGGCGGTACAGGCTCACCCTACACACAGAAGATGGTAGCGCTGCTTCGCTACCGCCGCATTCCTTACAGTATTCAATGGGGGCAACCCGAAGCAGCTTGTGATGCGATGGGTGTCGAAAAGCCACGTCCCATCTTTATGCCGACGTTTTTTTTCGAGGGTGATGACGGAATGGCTGCCGAGTGCGACTCGACCCCGATTATTCGACGGCTTGAGGCCACGTACTCCGGCCGATCGGTGTTGCCAGAGGATCCGGCACTCGCTTTTATCGATTACCTGATTGAGGATTTCGCTGACGAGTGGTGTACCAAATACATGTTCCATTACCGCTGGCACTTCAGTGACGACGCGGACAATGCGGGGACACTCCTACCGCTGGGCATGGATGTCAGCATGCCCACCGAGTTATTTCAGCAATTCAAGCAGCATATTGCGGAGCGACAGATCGGGCGGCTCTATGTGGTCGGTTCAAATGACACGACCGCGCCCGCGATTGATGCAAGCTATAGACGTTTTCTTGCGGCAATGGAATCCCATCTGTCGAACCAGAAGTTCATGCTCGGCAATCGCCCCGGTGCAGGTGATTTCGGTTTGCACGGTCAGCTAACGCAGCTGGTGGGGTTTGATCCGACGTCCCGAGCGATTGCCCATGAAGTGTCGCCACGAACCGTGGCCTGGGTGGATCAAATTCATGATCAAAGTGGGCTAGAACCCACACCACAGGACTGGACAGATCTTGAGGATCAGCCTGAAAGTCTGCGTGACCTGCTGTCTGAAATTGGTCGGGTCTACGCGCCGGTACAGTTAGCTAACGCACAGGCTGTGGAGAGGGGTGCAAAGACCTGGGAACGCGAGATTGACGGTGCGCCTTGGGTGCAGCAAACCTTCCCTTACCAGGCGAAGTGCCTCCGGTGGACCAACGAGCAGTATCAGGCGTTATCGGCGTCAGATCGCGCTTTGGTGGATGCGGTACTTAAGGGGACGGGCGTTGAAACGATGCTATTTGCGTCGTGACATTTGGTTAGAGTGGTGAATGACATAAAGGGGACGCGCTTTTCAAGCGTTGCTCTGGTGCTTTTGAAGAGGAAATAGGTTCATGGGATTTGAATTAAATGATCGGGTGATGGCGCTCAATGTGCAGTTACAGTCCTTCATGGATAAGCACATATACCCTCGAGAACACGATTGGCACGAGTGGTGTTTGGATCAAGACAAGCTATGGACCACACCGCCTTGGTACGACGAGTTACGAGCGCTGGCAAAGGAAGAGGGTTTATGGAACTTGTTCCTTCCCCATGAATATCAGCCGTGGAGTCCCGGTCTAACCAATGCCGAAATTGCGCCCTTGTTTGAAACCATGAGCAAGGTGTCGTGGGCGCAGTCGGTCTTCAACTGCAATGCACCTGACCGGGGCAACATGGAAGTACTGGCGAAATACGGTACTGAGGCACAGCAAAAAGAATGGCTCGAGCCCTTGTTGGCTGGCGAAATTCGAAGTGCCTACGCCATGACGGAGCCACAGGTCGCCTCGAGTGATGCGACCAATATGGAGTTGGAAATAAAACGTGACGGCGACGAGTACGTGCTTAACGGGCGCAAGTGGTGGACCACGGGTGCCGTGAATCCGCGTTGTAAAGTCATGCTGGTCATGGGTAAGTCAAATCCAGAGAACCCACGGCATCGTCAGCACTCGACGATCTTGGTTCCGCGAGACACCCCCGGGATTACGTTGGTTCGTGAGCTACGCGTCTTTGACTCACTTCACTCGCCTGCTGGCGAGGCAGAGCTACTGTTTGAGGACGTGCGGGTGCCAGTGACCAATATGATTAAGGGCGAGGGCTGTGGTTTTGAAATCGCGCAAGGTCGTTTGGGCCCAGGGCGGTTCCAATACGCGATGGGCTTCGTGGGTATGGCACAGCGCTGTCTCGAGCTCATGTGCTCCCGCGTTGAGGAGCGCGTAGCCTTCGGTGAACCATTGATCAAGAAAACGAGCGTACAGCATGAGATTGCACGCTGCCGCTGCGATATCGAGCAAGCGCGCCTGCTAACCCTTCATGCAGCGCATATTATGGATACACAGGGTATGACGGCCGCACGACCGCTTATCAGCATGGTTAAGATTGTGGCGCCACAAATGGCGCAACAGGTAGCTGATCGGGCCATGCAGGTCTTTGGTGGTATGGGCGTCTGTCAGGATACGATGATTCCTGAAGTCTTCATGTTGGCGAGATTCTGCCGAATTGCCGATGGTCCCGATGAGGTGCACATGTCACAGCTCGGCAAAATGACTGTTCGGGAGATTAACGAGGGCTAAAGCGATTAGGTGGTTAGGTGCGCTCACCTCAAGGGTCGGGCGCGCAGAATCCTCGGCTTAATCAGCCCTCAGAAATTTGGTCGTCCTAGGCAGCCGACCGCGCCACGACGTCAATGATGACCTGAGACACCTCTTTTGGACGCGTTTCCTGCAGGAAGTGCCCGGCACCTTTGATGGTGGTATGCGGCTGATCTTTTGTACCCGGAACCCGCTGTAAGAAGATGGCATCGCCCCCTTTGGTGACAGGGTCATCGTCGGCAAACGCGCAAACAAAAGGCTTATCAAAGGTGTCGAAAAATTCCCAAGCAAGTCGTTGCTGCTCGAGCGACGGTGATGTCGGTAACGACGGTACCTGGCTTGGCATAGCGCGCGGCCCCATCGTGTACTCGGGGCTCGGAAAAGGCGCGTCATAACCTTTGGCAACAGACGATGGTAGCGGCGCTCGCATGCCTAATTTGTGCAGTAGCGCCTTTGCGATTTTCATGAACGTCGGTTGTTGCTCGGTCATCATTGAGAGCATAAGCCCAATTGGTAGGTGTGCGGTTTCCCAACAGAACTTTTGCCAGACGGCGAAGATGCGCGCGGGGTTTGCTGCCTTGCCGTCCCATGACAGCGATCGAAGCTCTTTGGTCATGCTGAAGAGCGTCGGTGTCGGTGCGTTAGCACGGTAGTCCTCAACCTCATCAACCATTGCTTGCGGTACGTCTGGGTTATAAGGCAGGCCCGTATTGCCAATAACGATCTTATCAAAGCGCTCTGAGTGTGCGGCAACGAGTCTCAGCCCAATGAGTCCACCCCAGTCCTGACCAAAAAAGGTGAGTCCGGAGAAGTCATTTTGTTCCAACCAAGCACCCATCCATTCGACTTGGCGCTCGTAGGTATAGTCCTCGCGTGCTGCAGGCTTATCGCTCTTCCCATAGCCGACAAGGTCAGGGCAGATAACGCGTAGACCGGCGGCCGTGAGATAAGGAATCATTTTTCGATAGAGATAACTCCACACGGGCTGTCCGTGGATGCACAAGACGATGGCACCATCTCGAGGCCCTTCATCGACGTGATGGATTCTCAAATCCTCACCGTTATGCGTTTTGATGGTCGTGTAGTGAGGCTCGAACGGATAGTCCGTCAGTCCCTCGAAGCAGCTATCTGGGGTTCTTAAGATTTTCATATACATCACCGATTTTTATGTCACAGCTTATGACAATATTTGCGATTTGACCAATCGGAAAACATGCATGCTCAGATCCCGTGGTGTGTGGGGAACTATGCGTCAATTCATCAAGAGAGACGTACATCTGGGACCCTATGATGATTCAAAAACGCTAGGAGCGATGTGAATCCTTGCGTAATTCAACGACTACAGTCTGATTCCCGAGCGTTGCACAACGGATTCCATCACCGGGTAACTTTTGGACTCTTGCACATTGGGAAGCTGGAGTAGCGAGCCAGCCAGCAGATCCTTGTAGTGGGTCATGTCCTTTACCCGCGCTTTCACCAAGAAGTCGAACTCGCCGGAGACAAGGTGGCACTCTTCAACCTCGGGAATCAGTTCGATCGCGTCGGTAAAGGTTTTAAAGGCGTCGCCGGCGGTGCGCTGCAAGGTCACTTGAACAAAAACAACTAAACCAGCATCCAATTTGGTCGGGGACAAGCGAGCGTAGTAGCCGGTTATTACCCCCTGACTTTCCAGACGTTTAATACGATCGGCACAGGGTGAAGCGGTGAGTCCAACGCGACGACCAATCTCAGCCACGCTCATTCTGCCGTCTTTCTGGAGCAACGACAGAATCTTTCTATCGGTTTTTGACAGGGTTTCCATCACCAAATCTCGCACAGTGGTTTATTGAAAAATAGCGCCTTTTAAAAGTCGATTCCACTATCAATAGTGCGAATTTAAAAAAAATAAATTCGTAAATTGGTCCTATTATCGCAATATCGCCTGCTCGTTTTAGAGGCCTCATCGAGTAAAAAGATCAACCGTTATGCGTATTGGCGTTCCAAAGGAAATCAAAAATCACGAGTACCGTGTAGGTCTCCCTCCCGCGGGTGTTGTTGAGTTGGTCAACCATGGTCATGAGGTCATGATTGAGACACACGCCGGAGAGGGTGCAGGCTTCTCAAATGAAGATTATGTCGTTGCCGGAGCGACCATCGTTGACGCTCCGGCAACGATTTTTGCCGAGTGCGACCTGATTGTTAAGGTGAAGGAGCCGCAGCCTGGCGAATGTCGGCAGCTTCGCCCTGGGCAGTTGCTGTTCACCTACCTGCACTTGGCGGCAGATCGCCAACAAACCGATTTACTTATGAAAAGTGGGGCGACCTGCATTGCCTACGAGACAGTCGAGGGTGCAAACGGCGGTTTGCCACTATTGGCGCCTATGTCAGAGATCGCCGGTCGTCTGGCGGCTCAGGCCGGCGGTGACTTCCTCAAGAAATCGAGCGGCGGGCGCGGTGTCCTATTGGGTGGTGTGCCTGGCGTCGCACCTGCGAAAGTTGTGGTCATCGGTGGTGGCGTGGTGGGTACCAATGCAGCTCGAGTCGCGCAGGGAATGGGTGCACGCGTTGTGGTGCTGGACCGTTCGCTTGATCGGCTCCGATACCTCGATGATATCTTCATGGGACGTATTGAGACAGTCTGGTCGAGTGCGGCAGCACTTGAAGAGCAAGTGCTCGATGCGGATGTGATCATCGGTGCCGTGTTAATCCCCGGTGCCGCTGCGCCTAAGCTGGTTAGCCGCGAGCTGGTCTCAAAACTACAAAAGGGCAGTGTCATGGTCGATGTCGCCATCGATCAGGGCGGCTGTTTCGAAACTTCTCGGGCAACCTCCTATCAGGACCCGACCTACGAGATTGACGGTGTGGTTCACTACTGCGTAGCCAATATGCCAGGCGGGGTAGCAAGAACAGCAACGCTGGCGTTGACCAATGCAACGCTGCCTTACGTGGTGCGATTGGCCAATCATGGCCTCGATGCACTGCGGGGTGATGCGCGATTTGCCCTCGGCTTAAATGTGCATGCGGGTAAGCTGACGCATGCGGGTGTCGGGGAAGCGTTCAACTTGGATGCGATCTCCCCAGCTGAAGCCCTGACTTCCTGAGCTAATTCGTTATAGTTGTGCCGCCCAATAACGGCGGCCAGCCATGAATACAGCATCCTTACAATGCGCTTCAACACTACCGGCTCACCTTGCGGGCGAGATGCGCTCGAATCATGCGGGTGAGACCGGTGCCGTTTGGATTTATAAAGGTGTTTTGGCTATCTCTCGCGACGCTGAAATACGTGCGTTTGCCGAGCATCATCTGGCGACCGAGGAGATCCATCTGGGCTTCTTTGAGAGCTGGCTAACCTACCGACAGAAAAGTCTTTTACTACCCCTGTGGCGCGTTTCGGGCTTCATTCTCGGCGCGGTTTCTGCCGTTGGCGGACGCAATTGGGTCTATGCCTCAATCGAAGCGGTGGAGACCTTTGTCGTGAAGCACTACGAGTCGCAGTATGCGGCGCTAGACGCCTATGGAGACGAAACACTGAGGGCAGCTATACATCGGTTTTGTAACGATGAAGCTGACCACCGTGACGAGGCAGGCGGTGAAGCACACGCGCGATCAGGCCTGTTACAGGCGTGGTGCTGGGTCGTGGGGTTCGGGTCGGAGCAGGCGGTTAAAATCGCCCGTCGAATCTAATTCACAAGAGAGTTAAAACCTCGGAAGGGTTGTAGTTCCGGCGGACAGCGGCAGCTGTTTCGTTTTATCATCGAGCCTATCGATAGGTTGTTTTGTTACCGCCATTTTTTGGGCGCGAACGACAGCCGTGGGCAGAACAAAGGAAAGACCATGAGTGCTGATTTGGTACGAGCACGCATCGATGAGGGGCCTGTGGTGCCGCTCATGGGATTGGTCGTCCTCTTGTGTTTTCTCCTAAATCTCGCTGATGGTATTGATGTCGTTGCCATGTCGGTGACGGCACCCAGTGTGGCGGCTTCGTGGGGTCTGGAGCGAGCGGCTTTGGGTCCACTTTTCAGTGCGGCGCTGTTTGGTATGGCCATTGGTGCGGCGGGTCTGGCGCCACTATCGGATCAGTTGGGTCGCCGAGTGCTCCTGGTTGCGGCCATGTTCCTGGTGGGACTGAGCATGCTCGCCGTTAATTGGATCGCGAGCACCGCGTCAGTCACTACTTTTGCCATTCTCCGCTTTGTTTCAGGTCTGGGTATCGGCGTGATATTTGGCAGTGCGCCTGCACTGGCGTCCGAGTTTATGCCGAGTCGATACCGGAGCCTTGCGGTGTCCCTGGTGGTCATGGGGTATCCCGTAGGAGCGGTGCTGGCAGGTCCCATCGCCAATGCATTGATCCCTGACTATGGCTGGACCGCGGTGTTTACGGCCGGCGGTGTTCTGACGTTACTGATTGGCATCGTGACCTGGGCGTTATTACCCGAATCCCCCGAGTTTCTGGCGAGCCGCGCCGGTAACCACCCAGAGCGAGAGGTAGCTGTGAATGGTTTGTTAGCGCGCCTGAGCCGGGATGCGGTGACTGGCATGAGCGCTACTGTCACGCGGCCCAGCGCGACGCCCGTTGCACAGATTCTGACAGCTGAGCGACGCTTCAAAACGCTGGTGCTCTGGGCGATTTATTTTATGGGTTTCCTGACCATGTACTTCATGCTGTCGTGGATACCGACCTTGTTTGTAGACGCGGGTTATACCCGAGCGCAGGGTATCGAGGCGCTGACCGGATTTAATCTGGGTGCGATCCCAGGCATCTTGGTGCTCGCTTTTCTCACCACGCGTTTACCTCTGGTGCCCTTGCTTTCGGTGTTCTTCCTGTCTGCCGGGGTCGTATTGGCCTACGTGGGGTTAACAGAGCCCACTGCGCTGGGTAGCCTGATGACCCTAATGTTTCTCGGGGGGGTGTTTTTACACGGTGGATTCACCTGCCTCTACGCGCTGGCAACACAGGTGTATCCGAGCGATATCCGTGCCGCCGGTGTCGGCTGGGCAGCGGGGCTGGGAAGAACGGGTGCCATCGCATCGCCACTATTGGCGGCCGCCCTTATATCCGCTGGCTGGGGTATGTACAGCCTGTTTTTGAGCTTCGCTTTGCCGCTAATCATTGGAGGCCTACTTCTATGGGTGTTTGCCAGTGAGGACTGAAGCGGTGACGTGGTTTCCGAGCCTCAACCAGGTGTATGAGGCCATCGCGCTGGTTGATGGTGAGCAGAGCCTCACCTATAGCGAGTTAAGCGACGCGGTAATGCGCGTTGTTGCCGGCCTCTTACACGGTGCGGATTCATTAAAAGAAGAGCGCGTGGCATTCCTGTATCCAGCGAGCTTCGACTACGCGGCACTGATTATCGGTATTGTGGCGGCGGGTGGCATTGCCGTACCGCTAAGCGTCCACGCAAGTGCAGGCGAGCTGTCGCACTGTCTGTCGGTTGCGGGTGCAAGACGACTGCTTCTCCCGGGTGAGATGCGTTCTGAGGCCCTCGATGCCGTCTGCGAAGCGCTTGAGATAGAGCAACTTGCGGTCGAAGACCTACCGGATGCGCAAGCACCCAATACATTACCGCTTGCGACAGAGCAGGGTGCCCTCATCGTTTTCACCAGCGGTACAACCGGTAAACCCAAAGGTGTGGTTCATACGGTTGCCAGCGTCTCGGCCATGGTGACCTCGCTGATTGAGGCCTGGGGCTGGGAAGCGACGGATGTTATTCCACTATTTCTTCCGCTTCATCACGTCCATGGGATCGTCAATATTTTGCTTTGCGCGCTATGGCGGGGTGCGACGGTCGATCTGTACGCGCGTTTTGATGCCGATCAGGTGTGTCGCAAGGTCGCGGATGATCGGTACTCGGTGTTTATGGCCGTGCCTACTATCTACGTCAAACTTATTGCCTATTTAAAAACGTTGGACGAAACGATGCGTGACCAAGTAACCGAGGGCTTCGCCAATATGCGTCTCAACGTCTCGGGCTCTGCTGCCTGCCCCGTGCCGCTCTTTGACGAATGGGAAGCACTGACTTCCCAGCGTTTTTTGGAGCGCTATGGCATGACCGAGTTGGGCATGGCGCTATCCAACCCCTACGAGGGCGAGCGCCGCCCCGGCCATGTGGGGCAACCACTGCCGGGTGTTGTGATTAAACGTGTCAGCGAGCGCGGTGAGGACATTACCGATCCGGCGACGCCCGGTGAGTTAGCGGTGAAAAGCCGCACCGCCTTTCGAGAGTACTGGGGTAACCCCGAGTCTACGGAAAAGGCATTCGCCGACGGTTGGTTTCTGACGGGCGACATTGCGGTCATCGATCAGGACGCTTATCGCATACTTGGCAGAGCTTCCATCGACATCATCAAGTCGGGCGGCTACAAGCTCTCTGCGCTCGAGATTGAGGCGATCTTGCTGGAGCACCCCGATGTTAGCGAGGTGGCCGTGATTGGTGTGCCGGATGACGAGTGGGGTGAGATGGTTGCTGCCGCTGTTGTTCTGGTGAACCCAGTAGCCGAGGACAGTCTTATTCAATGGTCACGCGAGCGCATGAGTGGCTACAAGGTGCCTCGAAAATGGATCTTTACTGATGCGTTGCCGCGGAACGCGCTTGGCAAGGTAACCAAACCATCGCTCAGTGCGTGGTTTGAGGGGTAGTTCTTCCGTGGCTGCCTTTCCGTCTGACTGAGTCGAACCACGATGCAGCGCAAGATCATTCACATCGATGCTGATTGCTTTTACGCCGCCATAGAAATGCGCGATGACCCCAAATTACGCGGTATACCCATGGCGGTGGGAGGCAGTGCCGAGCGTCGGGGTGTGCTGACTACAGCCAACTATGACGCCCGTAAGTTTGGGGTGCGCTCCGCCATGTCGACGGCTCACGCCATGCGACTGTGTCCGCATCTCACCGTGGTGCCTCCGCAGTTCATGAAATACCGCGAGGCATCTAAGGCCATGCGCGGCATATTCGAGGAATACACGGAGATCATCGAGCCGCTGTCGCTCGATGAGGCCTATCTGGATGTGTCAGAGTCTAGTGGCGAGAGCCTGACCGCCACAAAAATCGCCAAGGAGATTCGAGCCAAGGTGGAAAAAGAGCTCGAGATTACGGTCTCGGCCGGTGTCTCAGTGAATAAGTTTATCGCCAAGGTAGCCTCGGACTGGAAGAAGCCCGATGGGCTGACCGTCGTTACACCCGAGCAGGTTGACGCGTTTGTTGGCGCACTGCCGGTGAAAAAGATTCCTGGCGTGGGCTCTGTCACCGCCGAAAAAATGCACCGTTACGGCCTCAAGACCTGCGCAGATATCCGAGGGTGGGAGCTTCACGACCTGATTCGACGTTTTGGCAAGTTTGGTGTTGTGCTTCACGAGCGCGCGCGAGGTAACGATGAACGACCGGTACAGTCCAGTCGCATCCGCAAATCCATCAGTGTTGAAACCACCTTTGGCGAAGACCTGGCGGGGCCAACGGTTTGGGAGCCCTATATCGATAAGCTCTTTGAGCAATTACTGGGTCGCATCGAGTCGGCGAATGCCAGCGAAAGTATTCACAAGGCCTTTGTGAAACTTAAGTTTTCAGACTTCAGTAGTACGACTGTCGAGCGTGTGGGAACGGCCGCCGCAGAGTCGGATTATCGCCAGTTACTCATTGAGGGTTGGCACCGCCGTGAGATGCCGGTTCGACTCATTGGTATTGGCGTGAGACTACAGGATGGTTGGGAGCACGCATCGCGGCGGTTGCCGTTTGAGCAGAGCGAGGACTGAGCCGCATCTCGTGATGCTGACTGGCCGAGCGTTAGTTGAGAAAGGAAATTAGTGGGTTTCATCACTGACCTCACCGCTGGCCCGAGCGGGTCTACCACCTGTCGGGCGATCGGGGTTAACGATTTCGCGATAAGGCTTGGGTTTAAAAAAGCAGCCACGTATCCTTTCAGATCTCCCCTAGCAGAAAAAACCAAGGAAGGGCGGTATGTCCCGAATGATTTCTCAGCTCGATTCTGTCGTTGTCGGTGTTAACGATCTGTCTTCTGCGGCAGCAGATTATGCGGCGCTGACGGGGAGCGGAGCACAGGAAGTGGAGTTTAGAGGCGGATCTTCAGTTAGCTTTCAGCTGGCGAATACCTGTTTGCGATTGGTTGAGACGTCTGAGCGACAGGGCCTCAAACAGCTGGTCTTTGGCTGTCCTGACCTAGACTCTGCGCGTCGCCGGCTACCTAATGTTGGCATCGAGATTGTTGATGAGGCGTCGGATGACGGGTTTCTTGCACTAAACCCCGATACCACCCGGAGTGTGAACGTGGCTTTGACGGCAGCGCGCGAGACCGAGTCACGCGATTTACCCAGCGCGGGTGCCTTATCGGGACTTGATCATGCGGTAGTTGCCAGCGGTGATGGTGACTTTACGTCAGCATTACTCAGCGGCCGCCTGCAGCTCGACATGCGCCTCGATCTCACTAACGAGAACTGGGACGCGCGCCTCATGTTTTTTCGCTGTGGCGATCTCATCATTGAGGTCTATCAGCCGCTGTCCAAGCCTTTGGGTCCCGAGCGCGATCGTTTCTTCGGCTTGAGCTGGCGCACGGACAATATTGAAGCGACCCATAGCGAACTTACCGAGCGTGGTTTTGATGTCTCGGAAATCCGGACGGGTCGACGTCCTGGTACCCAGGTGTGCACGGTGCGTGACAAAACCCATGGTGTACCCACGCTGATACTAGGCAGGGACTAAGGCTTCATCGAATCCTGAAGGCCCAAGGTTTACCGCTGCCTAATAACTGCTGTTTGAAAAAAAGGTGCACGAAATCAACATGCACCTCTTCAGCGCGTTTGAGTCAGAGCTTACGAGCCGAAGGACGCCGCAATCGCCTTCATCGCCGCATTGGCATGGGCGTGGTAGTTGGTTTCCACGGCCGCCGGTGCATTGCTGTGCATCGAGATCACGACGTCATTGCTTGGATCGATAAAGATGAATTGGCCAAAGATACCCGCGGCCATGTAGGTCCCGCCGCCCTCTAGCCACCACTTGTAACCGTAGCCCTCATAGCCTTTTGAGGGCGATGTGGCCTCGGCCATCCAGCCGTTGGGCACGATGGATTTACCTGTCGCATTCACTGCGCCGTTTTTCACGAAAATACCGAGTCGTGCATAGTCACGGATGGATGCACTGATGCAGCAGCCACCGGTCTCGCCGGCAAATGGGGCAGACTGCATCCAGTTACCCCAGTGCTCCATGCCAAAACCCTGCCAGACTTTGGCGTTCATGTAGTCAGTGGCTGAGTTGCCTACGGCCGCTCTTAACACCTCACCCAGCAGGTTGCTCTCGGCCGTATTGTAGTTAAAGACCGTTCCGGGTTTGTGTTTCTGAGGCAGCGTTCCCAAGTAGTCCGTCAGTTGGGTTCCTTGGAAGGTGCCCGCTTTTGCGACGTCGGAATCTGGATCCGCGTAGTCCTCGTTCCAGGCAACGCCCGAGGACATTTGCAGAATGTTTTTAATCGACACCGCGCCGTAAGCTGTGTCCCTGAGTCGCGGTAAATAGGTCTCTACCGTGTCATCAATACTGCCGATGAAGCCATCTTTAACGGCGGCACCAATGAGGGTTGAGGTAAAGGACTTGGTTACCGAAAAGGACACCCAGACAGACTCCGGGCTATGGTCCTTTGCGTAGTGCTCAAGCTTGATGGTGTCGCCCTTGACGACCGCCATGCCCATGAGGGGTTCCCGCTTCAGAAAATCACCGACCGTGAATGTTTCACCACCAACCTGATAGCTCACACGCTCAAGATCGCGATCGATCTCAGTGGTCAGTGCATAGGGGTTCTCGGACGGAAACAAGGGGCGTGTCGGCATCCAGGCGTTGATATGCGCAAAGGCGACACGGCGGTCAGCGGTGGCGTAGAGCAAGACATTTTCGTCTAAGTCGCCACTTTTTAGTCGATCGACAAAGCCTTCTACCTCTTGCTTTGTTGCGGCGCTGGCGGGCAGTACTATAGCACTTAGCGTAATGACGCTCAGGGTGAGGGCAGTGAAGAGTGATCGCATGGGGTTACCTTTGATAGCTAATTTATATCTACGCGGAGCCAAAAAGCTTACGGTGACTGATACCACCTCACCTCTGTTAGTCGGCACCATGGTGTTCGGGAGTATCCGCCGGTTTGGCATAGTGCCGCCCCAGTGCCTGCAGTACGGTGTAGAGATGGCGTCCATAGACGCTGGTAGAGCTGCTTGCCGGACCATTGCTGTGAACTGCGATCACTAAGTTGGCATCAGGTCTTATGAATATTGACTGTCCAAATAGGCCGCTGGCTGAGTAGGCGCCGCCCTCATAAAGCCACCATTGGTAACCATAGCCCGCATAAGCTTTCGAGGGTGTCAGCGACTCTTCCATCCAGCCCTCGGGTAGGACTCTTTGGCCTGATGGTAGTACGCCGTCATGTTTCGCAAACAAGCCGACGCGAGCATAGTCTCGGAGTGTCATGTTCATGCAGCAACCTCCAGTCTCGCCGCCGAATGGTGCGCCAAGGAGCCAGTTGCCCTCGTGCTCCATCCCAAATGGCTGCCATATCTTGCCGTCGAGGTATTCCGCGGCGTTGTTGCCAATCGCGGCCCGCAGGACCTCGCCCAGTAGATTGGTCTCTGCGGTGCTGTAGTTAAATGTTGTTCCGGCTTCATGCACCTGCGGCAGGGTGGCTAAGAAGTTTGTAAGTGCGAGCCCTGATGTTAACGCTCCTTTGCTTGCGTCCGAGTCGGGGCTTTCATTATTTTCAGTCCAGCGCATACCCGAGCTCATCTGAAGCGCCTGTCGGATGGTGATACGACCGTATTCACTGCCGCGCATACGAGGCAGGTAAGTCTCAATTGTTTCGTCAACGCTTTTGATATAACCGTCCTTGATAGCAGCGCCAATAAGCATTGAAGTTACCGACTTAGACACCGAGAAGGTGTTCCAGCGAACCGCGGGGCCATGATCCTTGGCGTAGTATTCAAGGCGAATCTCATCGCCTTCGACGATCATGAATCCCATCAACTCGTGGCGCTCAAGAAAGCTTCTGACGGTAAAAGCCTCGTCTTCGAAGGTATAAACAACGTTTGCAATCTCTGGTGTAAGTTCGATGTTGAGGGGGTAGGCACTTGGTGAGGGTGGCAGTGTCCGAACGGGCGCCACTAAGTGCGTATTTGCAAGTGCAACGCGGCGCTCCTGATCAGTCATCATTACGGGACTTACGCCAGCCTCTGCAAAGCGTTTCCCAAGATCTCTTAGAATTTCTTGCTTGGAGCGTTTTGCGCTCGTTTGGTCTGTGCTCGTCCGTTCTGTACCGTGGTGATCAGCAAAGACCGGTGTGGCGCCTGCGATTAACAGAGCGAAAAGTACGGAAAAAAATCTCATAGCGTTCTCTTGTTCGAGGTTATGGGTCGTTAATTGTTTCTTATCATCATGAGAGAGACGATCTCAGCCTTCTGTTGTCTCCTCCATCGTCCGATAGCGCTCAAACCACGCCAAGATATTGTTGACCTTGGCGATGAGGTTGGAGGGCCGCGCGTAAATGCTGTGGCTTGCGCCGGGAATGCGGACCATCAACGTATCAATGCCGCGGTGCTTTAAGGCTTGGTAGTACTGCTCGGTCTCGCTCATCGGCGTTCGGTAATCCTCCTCGCCGGTCAGCAGCATTGTTGGCGTGGAGACGTTACCCACCAATGACAAGGGAGAGCGCTTCCAGTAACTCTCGTAGTCCTCCCAAGGGGCGGCATCGAACCAGGTGGTGGCAAAGAAGTAGTTGAGATCAGCCGTTAATACGAAGCTTGCCCAGTTGATCACTGGTTTTGCGACCACTGCCGCGCGGAATCGATCGGTCTTACCCACAATCCAGGCGGTTAAGACACCACCACCGGAGCCGCCGGTTACGAACAGTTGCTCGCTATCGACGTAGCCTTTGTCGATGAGTGCATCGACACCTGAGATCAGGTCATCGTAGTCGTAACCGGGGTAGGCCAAGTCGATTTCATTGGCGAACTTCTCGCCATAGCTCGTGCTGCCACGGGGGTTGGTGTAGAACACCACGTAGCCTGCCGCCGCGAACAGCTGCGCTTCGGTCGAATAGTTGGGGCCGTAGGCCGAGTGGGGTCCACCATGGATCTCCAAAATCATGGGGTACTGCTTACCGGGGTCAAAACCGGGTGGCTTCATGACCCAGCCTTCGATTTCGAGTCCGTCGTGCGAAGAGGGCCACACCATGCGCTCAACCCGCGACATCTCGCGTTGACCCATGATGTCACTGTTGAGGTCAGTGAGCTGAAGCGAGCTCTTACCCGAACGCATCAGGGCAAGGTCTGCCGGTCGATCGTCCCGACCCAGCGTGTAGGCAATGCGGTCCTTACCGCCGACTGAGAATGCGCCGCTGGTGTAGGGGCGTCCCAGTGCTGTGCCGCCCAGCACAATATCGGCTTGCTTGAGGTTGCCCTTCAGATCAACTTTGGCAATGCGTGCCACGCCCAGATCGTTGTAGCGAATCCAGACATCTTTACTGTTCGCTGACCATTGAATATCGGATACCGATCGATCGAGATCGGCCGTCAGCGATCGACTCTCGCCCGAGGTTAAATCCATAATGCGCAGGTCGGAGCGGTTGTAGCCCTGCCGCGTATCAGCGGCTGACGTGTATGCCAAATATCGACCGTTAGGGGATACCGCAGGGTCACTCTCAGGCCCAGCGTGATCGGTCATTTGTGTTAGCTCGCCGGTGACTAGTGAGGCCGCATACAGATCGTTTTGACGGGGATGGTACTCAACATCCTCTCGCCGGTTACTTGAGAAGATGATCGACTGGCTATCGGGCATCCATGACACCGAACCACTGATGGGGTAATCCCCTGAGGTCATCTGACGCGGGGCACCACCATCGGCCGGCACGACGAACACCTGCTGGTTGCCAGTAGGTAGGTAGCCGCCACCATCGAATCGGAAGGTCATGCGATCAACCACGGTTGCTGGCTCAGCCCATTTCGCGCCTTTTGGTTTGGCCGGCATATCTGCGAGTTTTGGTGGGGGCGAGGGCACGAACCGGGTAAAGGCAATGTGCTTACCATCGGGTGACCAGACAATACTCCGTGGAGACTCGGGCAGGGTGGTGACCTTGGCTGTTTCACCGCCATCGAGCCACTTTACGAACAGCTGCGTTTTGCCCTCGGTATTCGACAAATAAGCCAACCGATCACCGGACGGTGACCAGCGCGGCGAGCTGAATGTCCCTGAGCCACTCACCAGAGGTCGATGGTTATCGCCATCAACATCTACGACCCAGATAGAGCGCCGTGTGCGGTCGGTCATGATGTCCATGGCGCTTCTGACGTAGGCCACGCGAGCGCCATCAGGCGAGACCTGCGGGTCGTTGGCGTATTCCATCTCAAAGACGTCTTCTGCGCTGAAGGCAGGCAGATCAGCGGCGAGGGCCGGGTTTCCCTGCAAGGCAAGTGTGCCTAGCGAGCTTAAAAGGAAGCTAAAAACGAGTGTGTGTCGGGCGCGGTGTGATGTTTTATGAGTCATACGAGATTGTTCTTATCGGTGTTGTTTGCAACAGAGTATTACCGAAGCCGTATCGGCCGAAAAGGTCTAGTGCTGATTAAACGCCTATGTTTTGAGGGGAGTGGGCAGAGGTGATGTTGCGCCCTGGCATAACGGGGTGTGGTAAGCATGGGATTCGGTAAGTATTCGGTACAGTAAGTATTGGCCTCGTAACGTGCGAAGCACGATGCTGAACTGATAGTCAATTAGTCATGGCATAGTCCCAACTTTCCTTTACGAACCTGCCCTCGAAAAACCCGATAGCTCGTACTAAGCTATGAGTAGTTGAGCAGAGGAACTGCCCATGCGCTTCTCACTATGTACTGTTGCTGTCATTGCTGGCCTCGCACTAGCGGGCTGTGCCACGCCAGACGAGCGCGCGGTCGCTGCACTCGAGAGAGAACTGGGTCTCAGCAGCGCACCTTACTTCCCGAAGTGTTTGAGCGAGGAAGTGGCACCTAAAGCCGGTGTTGTTGCGGGTGAATACAGTTTGGCTAACACCATCGACAACCCGCAGGGCACTGTGGCGATCGACCGTTGCGTGCGCTGGGACACCAACGAGCCGCCAGGAAAGTCGAAAGACAAACCCGAAAAACTCATTTTGATGCCGCCCGAAAAAACTGATTCACCGATCGAAGAGAAGTCGGAAAATAGCGGTTAATGCCGCTAAAAGTGATCAAAATTCGATAAACAGCCGATAAAAGTGCGGAAAAGTTCAGGGCGGCGCTCTAATCTCTTG
>TARA_Y200000002_G_scaffold119768_1_pt1 | contig 18185 bp, 14 predicted proteins | sample TARA_Y200000002 | Tara Oceans TARA_Y200000002 (sample SAMEA2619388) | marine metagenome | biome: marine biome (ENVO:00000447); feature: surface water layer (ENVO:00002042); material: "saline water (ENVO:00002010), including plankton (ENVO:xxxxxxxx)" | depth 5 m | reverse complement strand
TCTTGGTGGGCTGTACTTATAACGACACTGTCTGACTTTTGAGTATTTATTGTATGATTATATGCTTTAGTATGAATGGTTCCTAGTATTTTACAAGAGTCATATCCCACGTTTTCCATAATATCAATTTCACCATCTAATGGCCAATTTAAGAATCTATCTAACGTTGGAAGCATCCAAATTGCAGGCCAAGTGCCAACAGCATTGGGTAATTTTGCTACAACTTCTAAATATCCTTTTTGAAAATCAACTTTATTTTTAGTTGTAATTTTTGCTGAACTAAAAGATTTAGAAATAGAATCATACATTGCTGTTAAAATTAATTGACCATTTTCAACTTTTACATTTAAGGGATCACTGGTATAATATTGCAATTCATGATTACCAAATCCGCATAGTTCTGGACATCCATTTCCAGAATAAATATTCCAATAATTAGTATCCAGAAACTCGTTTTCAAAATTTTCTTCCCAAATTAAATTTGATTTAGATTTTTTGAATTTTGATTCGCTACAAGAACTAACTAAAAACCAAACGATTATAAAAATGTATTTATTCATTTTGATTTTTCAAAGAAAAATTGAATGAACTTAAGTCTTTTGAATTTGGACCTATGTGAATTTTAAAATCTCCACTTTCAAGAACATTTTCATTATTCTCATTATAAAAAGATAAATCTGTAACTGGAATTTTAAAGGCTACTTCTTTTGTTTTACCTGATTCAATAAAAACCTTACTAAAAGCCCTTAATCTTTTATTATCTGGTGTAATTGAAGCATATAAATCTGATGTATAAACTTGGACCACTTCATTTCCATCCATAGATCCTGCATTTTCAACGGTTACTGAAATATTGATTGTATCGTTAAAATTTAATGTGTCTTTATATAATTTATGATTTTTATACTCGTAATTCGTATAGCTAATTCCATAACCAAACTCATACAAGTTATTTAGTTCACCAACATAATTATAAGCTCCCTGATTATTATTTTGAATTTCTGAAGGCTTGTAATAATAAGTAGATAGAGAATTAGGAAAAGCTGGATACGTGTAAGGAAGTTTTCCAGAGGGATTTACTTTTCCAGAAATCACATCAGCTAATGCAGAACCACCTAAATTTCCGGGTAAATATATGTTGAGAATTGCAGACATATTTGGTTCAATTTCAGAAATAAGTCTTGGTCTTCCAATATTGAGAACTAAAATGATTGGTTTTCCACATTTACTTAAAGCATTGGCTAATTTTAACTGTAATTTATGTAGGTTCAAATCATTTAAATCTCCTGGTTTTTCTGTATAGGAATTCTCTCCTAGGCAAAGGAGAATATAGTCATGTGATTTTGCTGAATTGACAACTGATTGAATGTCATTTTCAATCATTTCATAAAAGGAACCCCCTTTTTTATAGGAAACTCCAGGTAAATAGGTAACATTTTCTTCTCCATAAATATTTGATAATGAACCAAAAATAGTTTGGTAAGATTTTGGAGATAAATGATCACTTATTAATAAACGATCCGACTCTATTGCATTATTTGCTTTATTTATCAAATGAGCTGGAATACCTTTAACATACATGTCCGTATACTTTCCTTGCCAATTGTAAGTCCATGCTCCATTTAGAGATTGCATATTATTACCATTTGGTCCAGTAACTAAAATTTTAGCCCCTTTTTTCAATGGTAGAATAGAATTACTATTCTTAAGCAGTGTTACCGATTCTGAAGCAGCATCGTATGCAAGTTGATTAGACTCTTCGCTCCCAAACTTAGGATAATCTTTAAAATCAGTAACAGGATTATTGAATAAATCTAATTCTATTTTCAATCTTAAAATTTTTCTTGTAGCATCGTCTATTCTTGACATTTTTACTTCACCATTCTGAACTAAAGTATCTAATAAATTAATAAACTCTTCATATTCATATGGAACCATTGACATATCAATTCCTGCATTAATAGCCATTTTAATTGCTTCTTTTCTATTTTTAGCCACTTTGTCTCTATCGCAAAGTTTATTAATATCTTCCCAATCTGTTAGAATAACCCCTTCAAAACCTAATTCATTTCTAAGAATATCAGTGAGCATTTTATAGCTTGAATGAACGGGAATTCCATTGATTAGCCCTGAATTAATCATTACAGTTTTGGCGCCTGCATCAATAGCAGCTTTAAATGATTTTATATGATATTCGTATAAAACATGATCAGGAATATAAGCTGGAGTTCTGTCCTTTCCACTTATAGTAGCTTGGTAACCTGTAAAATGCTTCATACAGGCAGCTAATTTTGTTGGATTAGTAATATTATTATTTTCTCCTTGATATCCTCTTATGATTGCTTTACCAAATTCCGATGCTAAAAAAGGGTCTTCTCCAAAAGTTTCAAACTGCCGTGGAAAACGAGGATCAATTCCTAAATCTAGTACAGGAGAAAAGTTCCAAGGAATTCCAGATGCTCTTGTTTCGTATGCACAAACATATCCCATATTATATGCGTGTTTTGTATTCCAAGTTGCTGCAGTGGTAATTTGTTGAGGAAACATAGTAGCACCATCGGTATACGTAGCACCGTGAATAGCATCGATTCCATAAATAATTGGTATTTTGATATTAGTACTATCCATAGCAAATTTTTGAATATTTGAAATATTTTCAAACCATACTTTAGGTGTTTGCGCTAAATTGTTGATGGTATTTAAAACAGAGCCAACATGATAGTCAACTATAGCTTTTTTAGCCTTAAAAGGATCTATTTCCATGCTGTCATTAGAAGACCATTTATTAGGTCCTTTTGCAATAACAGTGAGATTAATTTGAGTCATTTGACCAATTTTTTCTCTTAAGGTCATTTTAGATAAAAGTGAATCTATTTTGTTATCTATTAAATTGGTTTCATTATTTACAGAAGCTTGATCAGACGAACAAGCTGAAAAAAGAACAACTATAGAAATGTAAGAAATTATTTTAATATTTTTCATTATTGTAAAATTATTGAAAGACTCTGACGTAGTCTACTATCATAGTTTGAGGAAAAATAGTTGAAGCATTTGGGCTTCCAGGCCAATTCCCTCCAACTGCAACATTAAATATAAAAAAGAAGTTATTATGGAATGCACTTAAATTATTAATATCAATCACATGATATTGAATATCGTCTCTAAGCCACTTAATTGAACTAGGAGTCCATATAATGGAGAAAACATGAAATTCGTCAGCAAACCTTCCAGAAGTTAAAGTATTATGGCCACCATATAGTGCATGGCCATTATCTTCCCAATGGACGGTTCCATGAACTGTTCTATCGTTCCAACCATTTCCTCCTATCATTTCCATTATATCAATTTCACCACAACTAGGCCATCCAGTAGAAGAAAAATTTTCTCCTAACATCCATAGAGCTGGCCAAAGCCCTTGTCCAAAAGGAAGTTTAGCTCTAATATCAATTCTTCCATAGGTGTGAAAGATATTTCCCTGTGTTTTTATTCTAGAAGAAGTATAATTTTTTCCTCCAAAATTCTCTTGTTTAGCCGTAATAATCAAATATCCATTTTCTAAAGAAGTGTTTTGTTCTCTGTAATACTGTAATTCATTATTTCCCCAGCCCCAGTTTCCATTTCCTATTTCTTGAGTCCAGTCTGATGATAGAGATGATCCATTGAACTCGTCGTTCCAGCTAAGGGTATAATTTGGATAATTTAATGGAGTTGAGTAACCCGTATCATTTACTCCACCAGAACTAAAAGTAATAGTAACACTATCTATTACTTCAATATATTGGGATTGAGATAAATTGGCTCTTATTTTTATAGCATAGGTTCCCGATGAAAAATAAGAATAGCTTGCTTGTCCATTTACAGAAGTAACTATTATAGAATCATTACTATTCATAAAAATAAATGTGAAAAAATTTTCATTCATAGCTGTTGCTGATACTTCAACTAGAGCACTATTTGGAGAATTAGTAATAGTGTAGTTTAAATTGGTAGGCAAATTAATATAATAGCAAGAACCATTATCTTTTTTAGCATCTGGATTGTAATTTTCTGCCGTTGGATCTGTACACCCTTTTTGACAACTATCTAAGACAGAAGCAAATAGAATTAAAATAGAAAAAAATAGTGTTTTTTTCATTTTGTAAAATTATGGGCAAGTCGTTATAAATCCATCAGGAACATATCTTGCGAACCATCCTAATGTTCCATCATGATGCCCATATTTAACAATCATTGATGTATCGTCTAACTGCATAATTTCAAATTCACTGACTCCAGAATAAAATCCCATAGGTGCGCCATTAGAGAGAGTAAGGATAGAATCTGTAGATAAATCCCAACTTTCATTAATCATATCATCAAAAGGAGCTGTCCAATCGTATAAATTCTCAAAAGCTCCAGGAAAATTGGGTCCTAAAGTATTGTGAACGTAAATACTTCCATTAGTTTCTAGATCATAACGAAAACCAACTAAATGAAAAGTAAATCTATCGTCGTAAAGACCTACGCCTGGTTTAGAATTAGCTGTAGCATGCCACCAATCTGGTGTGTAACCTTCTGGAGGGCCAACTCCAAAGTGATAGTCACAAGCAGAATCAATATGCCAAGTTCTGTAACCTGGACCATTAATACCACCTGTTAACAAAAGATGTAGTGGATTATCAAATAAACTAATATCATTAGAATCAATTGTAATTGGTTGTGAACTTGATGCATCACCTTCTGAATTAAAAATTGAAAGAGTAACTGTAAAATTTCCAGCAAATGGATATTCTGCAGTATCTATTGTTCCACTTCCAGATGTTCCATTTCCAAAGTCCCAAGAACATTCAACATTTGGATTATTAGCAGTAAAAACAACTACATTAGGATTACTAGTTGGACTAAATGAAAAAGAAGCCTGAGCTTCACTTAAACCAAAGAAACATGTCCCATCATCTTTGGTTGCAGAAGGATCAAAATTGTGAGCATTAGGATCAGTACACCCTTTTTTACCACAACTTGCTGCAAATAATAAAGGGATTATCAATAATGTAACTTTTATATTTCTTGAATTCATATTTATAATCTTAATAACCTGGATTTTGTGACCAATTTCCTCCTGCTAAATCAATTTCATCTTGAGGAATTGGAAATAATTCGTGTTTACCAACAATAAAACCACCTATTTCTGTAGAAGCTTTTCCTGTTCTAACCAAATCAAAAAACCTGTGACCTTCGCAAGAAAGCTCAGATCTTCTTTCGGTTAAAATATCATTGTAAAGAGTTGTTCCAGAAGAGGTTTTTTCAAATAAACCTACTCTTGTTCTAACTTGATTTAAAAAATTTAATGCAATAGTATCTTCTCCTAATTGATTATTAGCTTCTGCAGCCATTAACAAAATATCGGCATATCTAATTACTCTATAATTAACCCCACTAGTAAGGTCATTGTCAGGGATACCATTAAGCATTTCTTCCCTAGATTTAATATACTTATTATTGTAGAAACCTGTATGTCCCCCAGCTCCAATTCCTATAGCGTCAGCCGGAAGTCCTTGAGAAGTTAAAAACGAATTTATATCTAAACAGGTAGCTTCTCTTCTAGGATCTTGATATTCAAAGAAGTCATATAAATTCTGAGTTGGTAAATTGTAACTATTTCCATCACCATAAACTTCTCCATCATACTGTCTAATTCCTTGATATCCTGGCGTTAAATTTCCCTCTAAACAAATTAAACAACCATAACTTCCACCTTCTTGATCAGAATATTCTACATCAAAAACAGTTTCGCTATTATTTTCATTTTCTTTTAAAAATAAAGTACTGTAATCTGTTGCTAGAGAATAATAACCAGAATTAATTATACTACTGAAAGTTTGTCTTGCTTGTTCCCACTTTTGCTGATATATATACACCTTACCTAAGAGACCAAGAGCAGCACCTTTATCTACCCTGCCTTTAATACCAGAATGACTAGATTCTGATTTAAATGACAATACAGAAATTGCTTCGTTTAAATCTTTTTCTATTTGCGCATAAACTTCAACAGACGGAGTTCTATCTAAATTTTGAATTTGTTGAACTCCAAGTCTTTCATCTACAATAAGTGGAATATCACCAAAAAACTTTACTAATTCAAAATAATAAAAGGCTCTTAAAAACTTAGCCTCAGCCATAATAACGGCTTTTGAAGGAAACGTGATTTCATTTTCTTTGGGTTCTAATAAAAAATTACATCTTGATATTCCACAATAATTGAATCTCATTACACTTCTTAACTCATTATTTACTGCTCCATGAGACATATTATCAATTTGATGTAGTCCTTCTGTATCGGTAACACTCTCACCACCAGCAATACAATTATCAGACGCTATGTCTCCAACCCAATAAGAAACAAACATGCCTTGTAACAAATCATAAGCTCCTGTTAAAGCTCTCAAATAGTCTTCTTCATTGAGAAAAAAGTTTTCTGCGTCTTGAGTGTAAGGAGGATTTATATCTAAAAACTTACTACATCCTAAAGATCCCAAGAAAATTGAAATAAAAACTGTCAATATTCTTATTATATTTTTCATATTATTAAAATTTAATATTTATACCGCCCATAATTGTTCTTGCTTGAGGATAAAAACCGTAATCAATTCCATTTGATAAAGCACCGCCAGCAGAACCAATATCTGGATCATAGCCCATGTAATTCGTTATAGTAAATAAGTTATTTGCTGAAAAATAAATTCTTACGTAATCAGAACCCAATTTATTACTTAAATTTTTGGGCAAAACGTATCCTATTTGAACATTCCTAACTCTTAAGTAAGAACCATCCTCAACAAAATAATCTGAAAATACACCATTTCTTGTAGCAGACGTAGTTACTCTAGGGTTTTCACTGGAGGGATTGTCAACAGTCCATCTATCTAAAACATATCCCAACTGATTTGCATAAGGTTGTTGTCTCTCATAATTTCTAACTATTTTATGACCTAATGCAGCATATAAATTGGTAGAAATATCTACTCCAAAAATATTAAATCCTAGTACTGAACCTAACATAAATTTAGGAATTGGAGATCCAAGCATGGTTTTATCATCATTATTACTAAAATTAATTTCTCCATCTCCATCAACATCAACAAATCTTAAGTCACCAACTTGTGCACCGGGTTGATATACAGAAGCATTGTCAATTTCTTCTTGTGATTGAAAAATACCATCAGTTTGATAGCCAATAAAATATCCAATTGGGAACCCAACTTCAAACCTGGTAGCAGTATTTCCACCAACACCAAAACTTGCTCCAGGAAGAAAATCAACACCTTGTGGAACAGATTTAACTTCATTATCAATATATGTAAAGTTAAAATTTACATTCATCCCTACTTTATTCTTTGGGTCAGTAGCATAGGCAAATTCAAATTCTATACCTTTATTAGAAACATTCCCAGCGTTAATAACAGGTGGATAACCACCTGGACCATAAGAACCTATAAGAGCTGAGACGTCGGGGCTAAATAATAAATCATTAGTATTTTTAATAAAGTAATTGGCACTTACATCTATTGAATTAAAAAATTGTAAGTCTACTCCAATATTTAGTTGTCTAGTAGTTTCCCACTTTAAGTCTGGGTTAGCTGCAGTACCAATTGCAACACCTTGGGTAATAATATCATCGAAAACGTATACTCCTTCTCCATTTAATAATGCTCTGTAAGCAAAGTTTGCAATTTGGTCATTTCCTGAAATACCATAACTAGTACGTACTTTAAAAAAGGTTATTGACTTAGAATTGAAAAAACTTTCATCAGATGCAATCCAAGCTCCTGAAAATGAGGGGAAATAACCAAACCTATTATTGGGTCCAAACTTACTTGAACCGTCTCTTCTAATAATCGCAGAAAAAATGTACTTATACTTAAATCCATACTCAGCTCTTAAAAAGTTAGATAATAATCTTTCTTCAAACTCATAAGAACCCGTATTATTTAAATAACCACTTTGAGCAGTATTAGCCGAAATATCTGCAAAATCTACGGAATTGTTAGGAATATTAAATGCTGTTCCGTTTAACACATCTCCTCGTCTACTAAAAACTGAAGTTCCCAAAGTTGCTTTGACATTATGATCATTAATAGTTTTAGAATAATTTAGGAAACTTTCAAAATTAAGATCTAAATAAGTAGCTCTTTGCTCATTTACACTTGCTCCTCTTTCTATAAAAACATCTTCTGCAAGTTCTACTTGAACTGGATCTAAATCTGCATTTACTGCAGTATTTGCATATTTTCCTGGTCCATACCAGGCTAAGGGTGAAAACGTTTTCCCATCAACAGAAGCATAATTGTAACTCAGCCTATTAGTAAAAGTTAAATTTTCATTGAATTTATATTCAAATTCTTGTTTTCCAACTAATTTATTCACCTTAGAATTATTATGCGTGTTTTCAATTTGAGCAACAGGATTGATAATGTCACTAACTTCAAGTAAATATTCATAATTTCCGTCTGCAGTTCTTATATCTCTTGTCGGAAAAGCATTGATCGTATTATATAAAACTGAACCAATCCCATTTTCAGGCAGTGTTTTTCTTTGCTCGTGTGTAAATAAGAAAACACTACTTAATGTCAATTTTTCTGTTAATGAATTGACTAAATTTACTCTTGCATTATACCTATCAAAACTGGATTTATTTCCACCCACAATACCATCTTGAGAAAAATAATTTCCACCTATTGAAAAGGAAGAATTTTCATTTCCACCAGTTACTCCGAAATTAAAACTTTCAATTGGAGCAGTTTGAAAAATACTATCTTGCCAATTAGTTCCCATTTTTAAATCAGTGTTATTAAAAATAGGTGAACCCGTTCCTCTAATAAACATTTCATTTTTAATAAGAGCATATTCAGCAGCATTTAATAAATCTAAACTGTTAGTAGTTTCTTGGATTCCCACATAAGATCCCACTTCAAACTTAGGCTTTGAACCTTTTCTTCCCTTTTTAGTCTCAATAATTATAACTCCATTAGCTGCTCGAACTCCATATATACCAGCTGTAGCATCTTTTAATACATTTATAGATTCTATATCACCTGGATTTAATGCATTAAGACCTTCAGAATCATAGACTACTCCATCTACTAAAATCAATGGATCATTGTCTCCAAAAGTTGATAAACCTCTAATTCTAATACTTGATGAACCTCCAGGAGAACCAGAATTGGTGTTTATTGTAACTCCAGATACTTGACCTTGTAATGCTTGATCCATCCTTGGAATATTTAACCTTTCTACACTTTCTCCTTTTACCTGAACAGTAGCTCCAGTAAGTTCTTTTACTGTTGTTTTGCCATATCCAATAACAACAACCTCATCTAATGATTCAGAAGAAACATTAAGTTGAACATCAATTTTAACTTGATCATTTACTTGAACAATATGTTTCTTATATCCTATAAAAGAAAAGACGAGCTTATCGGATTTGTTATCAATACTTAAAGCATATTTCCCATCCAAATCAGTTGTAGTACCTTTATCACTACCATCAACTTTTACAGTTACTCCAGGCATTCCCTCTTTTGTTTCATCAATTACAGTTCCTGTAACCATAAAGGACTGAGAAGATACTGAAACAGCTATAATTACAAAAGAAACAAAAAGATAAAGCCTTGAAAAACAATTTTTTATGTAAGTCATAATTAATAAGTTTACTTGCTTGATAAAAGTTAAATAGTGTTTATTTGACACTAAGATATGAAATATATTTAATTTGTTAATGGTTTATTAATAAACAACAGATGTTAAGTAAATAATTTTATTAAAAATAAAAAAAAAGATATTTAGCATAATTTTATGTAAATTAATACTTTAATGACACTAAATTATATATGGATCGGTTTTTTTATTGTAGCTTTTATAGTAGCACTTATAAAAACTATTTATGGTGACCCAGAAATTTTTACTGTAATTGTTAACTCTATTTTTGAGCGCGCAGAACTTGGCTTTAAACTGTCAATAGGATTAACTGGAATAATGGCTTTGTGGCTAGGTATAATGAAAATTGGAGAAAAAGGAGGTGCAGTCAATTTACTATCGAAGTTATTTGCACCATTATTTCAAAAATTATTTCCTGAAATTCCTAAAAACTCTAAAGCCCATGGAGCAATAATCATGAATATTTCTGCTAATATTCTTGGACTTGACAACGCTGCAACTCCACTTGGACTTAAAGCAATGGATGAACTACAAAAAGAAAATCCAAATAAAAAGGAAGCTTCTAATGCTCAGATTTTATTTCTTGTTCTTAATACATCAGGACTTACACTTATTCCCACAAGTATAATAGCTTTGAGAGCATCCGCCATGGCTGAAAACAATATTTCAGGTAATCCAACTGATGTTTTTTTACCAATTCTAATTGCTACATTTTGCTCCACCATTGCCGGATTAATAATAGTTTCCATAATTCAGAAAATAAACTTATTTCAAAAAACTATTTTAGCCTACTTAGGAACTGGCCTATTATTGATTGCTGGATTAGTCTACTATTTAATCAATAATAAAGACCAAATTGAAATTATTTCTTCGGTTTTATCTGGAGCTATTATCTTCTCATTTATTATAGGATTTATTTCTTTAGGGATAAAAAATAAAATTAACATCTATGAAGAGTTTATTGAAGGAGCCAAAGAGGGGTTTAACGTAGCTGTGCGAATAATACCTTATTTAATTGCCATGCTGTGCGCAGTGGGCGCATTTACTACATCCGGTGCCATGGAATATTTAACAAATGGAATAAGTGCTTTTTTTAGTCTCTTTCTAAGCGATACGCAATTTGTAAATGCACTTCCCACTGCAATTATGAAACCCCTTTCTGGAGGAGGAGCCAGAGGAATGATGGTGGAATCGTGGGGTCAAAATGCATCACAAATTAATTCTTTTGTTGGTAGATTAACTTCCACTTTTCAAGGATCTACGGAAACTACATTTTATGTTATAGCTGTATATTTTGGATCTGTAGGAATTAAAAAAACTAGATACGCTATATTGGCTGGGTTATTTGCAGATTTAGTTGGAATAATTGCTGCAATTATAATTGCTTATATCTTTTGGAGATAATTATATTTGTAGTTTTTAATAGAGTTGATTTAAAGTATTTTGTACTTCGTTTTCAAGAGAAGTCCTATTTCCATTATTTTTTATAATATAATCTGCATATTTTAATTTTTCAGTATCGGACATTTGATTATCAATTCTTTTTAAAATAGAATTTTGATCTATTAAATCACGCTTTAAAATTCTTTTAATTCTAATATTCTTAGGACACGTTATTAATATAATTTTATCCATTTCTAAATAAGCTTTACTTTCAATTAAAATAGCAGCCTCTTTAAAAATGATTTTACTATTGCTGTGACTTAACAACCAAATTTTAAAATCTTGAGCAACTTTTGGATGAACCATATTATTTAGTTGATTTAAAACATTTGAGTTATGAAAAACTATATCAGAAATAAATGATTTATTTAATATCTCATTAGTATAAGCTTTTTTACCAAGTAGATGAATAATTTGTTCTTTTAGAGATGGATCATTATTCATTAACCACTTTGCTCTTTGATCTGAATTATAAACCGGAAGCCCTAGGTTAATTAAAATTTTGGAAACTGTTGTTTTACCAGATCCAATACCTCCAGTTAAACCAACTTTAAGCATTTATTATTGTTTATTTTCTTCTGTTAATTTAGTGCTTGAATCTAATGAAATTGAAGATTTATCAACTTTGATTTTTGTATTGGTATCGATATTAATTACCACTGTTGTTTCTTTAATATCAACCACTTTACCGTGAATTCCGCCAATAGTAACTATAGAATCTCCTTTTTTAAGATTGTCTCTTAGATTTTGTAATTCTTTTCTTTTCTTGTTTTGAGGTCTAACCATAAAAAAATAAAAAATGACGAAAATCACGACTAAAAAAATGATATTCATTATACCACTATTATCCCCTTCTGGAACTATTTGAAGAAAAAAAACTTTATGCATACTATTGATTTTTATTTTAAATTCCAGCTACATATCCTTCCAAATACAATTTATTAGTTGCTGGTCTTGTATTTGCCAATATAGAAATATATTTTTTAATATAACCTGTTCTGTTTGTATTTAAAACAACTGGTATTTCTCCTTTTTCACCGGGTTTAATTGGTGTTTTAGGCCATCCTTTTAATACTGTACACCCACAGCCTGCTTTTACAGAATTTATCAGCAAAGGGGTATTTCCATTGTTAGTAAATCTGAATGTATGTTCTACTTTTGATCCTAAAGCAACAGTATCGAAATTAAAGATCGATTCTTCAAAATTGATGACTGGAGGGTTTTCAGGATCAATTAAATCCGCAGTAATATAAGAAGCATTATTAATTTGATCACTCACACAAGAAATCATGAAAATTAATGAAAAATAAAAAATACATCTTAACTTCATAACTATCCTATTAATCCTCTACCCATTTTTTTAATCTGGCCTTGTTTTTTCAAATCAATGAAAATTTTGTCTAATATACCATTTATAAATCCATTACTTTTTGGAGTACTATAGAATTTTGATATCTCAATATATTCATTTAAAGTAACTTTAAGGGGGATTGAAGAAAATTCTTTTGCTTCTGTTATAGCTAAATTCATTAATAATGAATCCATTTTAGCCAATCTTTCACTTTCCCAATTTTTTGAATATGACTGTAAAACTTCATCGTTGTGAGATTTATTAGAAATAGCTTTTGAAATTAAATTCATCGCAAATTCTTTCTCATCGTCTTTCCACAAAGACATTAAAACAATGTCCTGATCTTCTTTAAAAGATTTAATAGTTTTTATTATCATAGATGAAACATGGTCTAGATCGTCTTGCCAATAAATACTTTTCTCATCAAAAAAATGATGAAGCAAATCATAATTACAAATTTCTTCTTTAAATAATTTAATTAATTGGTTTCTATGAATTTCAAAACTATCATTATCAGACATTAAAATCTCTTTAAAAGTTTCAGAATTACAAATTTCTCTAAACATTTTCTTAATCAAGTCATTTTCTACATCGCCCAGCCAATTAACTTTTGAATTATTTATTAAAGTTGCTAGATCTTTAGAAGATTCTAACTTCTTAATAACTTTGTTATCAATAAATGAAGAACTTAAGTCTGAACTTTGTTGTTTAGTATAAGATCTTTTAGACTCTTCTATTTTTATATGTGCGTGTCTTTTAAGAGGGATGAAAATTTGAATCAAATAAGTATATAAATCAAAAGTTTTCTTCATACTATGAATAAATTCTTTTAATCCATTTTCCAAATCATGACTATTTGACTGACTAAATGCATAAAATGCCTGAAGAACTTTAATTCTTATATGTCTTCTATTAAGCATTCTTGAATTTTAAAGATTCTTTTTTAATTCTATCTTCTGCAATAATGTTAGCTGCTATTGAAGAAGGAATATTTTCATTTCTAGATTTATTTAAAATATCTAATGTAGTATTATAAATATTTCCTGCCATTTGCATTACTTTTTCATCACTAATGTCATGAATTTCAGCATAGCAATTCATTACTCCTCCTGCGTTAATCAAGTAATCTGGGGCATATACAATGCCCTTTTCAAATAATTGTTTTCCATGAATCAGATCGTCTTGAAGTTGATTATTTGCTGCACCGGCGACTATCGAACACTTTAACTGATTAATAGTACTAGTATTTATGGTTGCTCCTAAAGCACAAGGTGCATATATATCGGTATTAATGCTAAACAAATCATCTGGACTAACATAACTACAATTGTATTTTTTTACCGTTTTTGCAACAGCATCTTTGTTAATATCTGTTATGGTAACTTCTGCACCTTCTTTATGAAGATAATCTACTAAATATAACCCAACATGACCAATTCCTTGAACAAGAATTTTTTTTCCAGAAAGACTTTCTTTTCCACTTTGAAATTTCAATGCTGCTTTCATTCCCATGTAAACTCCATAAGCAGTTACTGGAGAAGGATCTCCTTTTTTGCCAGGCAGACCCGTTACATTTTGAGTGGTTTTAGAAACATGTAACATATCTGTTGGATTAATCCCAACATCTTCAGCAGTGATATAAGAACCTGATAAGGAGTCGACAAACTCACCAAATTTCATAAATAATTCTGGAGACTTTTGAGTCTTAGAATTTCCTAAAATAACTGCTTTTCCACCTCCTAAATTTAAACCAGAAATAGCGTTTTTATACGTCATTCCTTTTGAAAGTCTCATTACATCAATTAATGCTTCTTCATTATTACTATAATTCCACATTCTTGTACCACCTAAAGCGGGTCCGCAAACAGTATTATGAACTGCTATAATAGCTTTAAGTCCGGATTTTTCATCCTGACAAAAAAGTATTTTTTCATGATTCATTTTAAAAAAATCTAACGGGTTGCTTTTGGAGACTTCTTTTTTATTGTTTAGTAGATTTTTCATTTTAAAAAACTAGAAATATTTGACAAAAATAATATTTTGACAACATAAAAATTGAAAAAAATAAATTGCTTAATTTAAGTCTATATATTTGAAATGAATTGAAGTCTTTATTTCATTTAAATAAATACCTATGGAAGTATAAATGGCATCTGTTTTTAGGATTGTTATTTATAATTGCTTCTAATTATTTTGGCGTTTATATGCCTAAAATAATTGATGATACTATCGATGAGTTGATCAATTTAGACGGGGACTATCAAAAAGACAATAATATTATTTGGAATTTAGGTTTAAAACTTGTGATTACCTACATGACATTTTCTTTACTTAAAGGAGTATTTTTATTTTTCACCCGACAGACTATCATTGTAATGTCAAGAAAAATTGAATTTGACTTGAAAAATGAAATATTTTCCAAATACCAACAACTAAGCATTTCATTTTATAAAAAAAATAAGACTGGAGACCTAATGAATCGGATAAGTGAAGACGTTACTAAGGTTAGGATGTACTTAGGTCCAGCTATAATGTATTCCATCAACGTAACTGTTTTATTTATAATGGTTATTTCCTTTATGATTTATAAAAACTTAACTCTTACATTATACGTTCTCTTCCCTTTACCAATACTCTCTATAATAATATATAAAGTAAGTAGTATAATAAATAAAAAAAGTGAAATTACTCAACAAAAACAATCTCGGATTACTTCTTTTGTTCAAGAAGCATTTTCAGGTATAAGAGTAATAAAAGCGTATAATAAAAATAAACACTACTTAAATAACTATAAAATTGAAACCAGTGATTACAAAAAAGCGTCTCTTAGTTTAGCGCTAGTAAATGCTCTTTTTCTTCCATCTATTATATTTCTAATTGGATTAAGTACAGTTATAACAATTTATCTAGGTGGAGTAAAGACCATACATAATGAGTTAGACTACGGTGATATAGTTCAGTTCATATTTTATATTAATATGTTAACCTGGCCATTTGCATCAATTGGATGGGTAAGTTCTCTTATACAGCGTGCAGCAGCATCTCAAAAAAGAATAAATGAATTTATAAAAATTAATGAAAAAATAAAAAATGAAGGTCAAAATAACATAAAAGAGTTAAGAGAAATTGAGTTTAAAAATGTACATTTTAAATATCCAAATAAATCAGATGCAGTTTTAAAAAATATTAGTCTCAAAATTAAGTCGGGCGAAAGTTTAGGGGTTTTTGGCAAAACAGGATCTGGTAAATCAACTCTTGCTCAACTTTTATGTAGACTTTATGAAGTGGATAATGGAAAAATATTAATTAATAATATTTTAATTAATGAGATAAATTTACATGAATATAGAAAGAAAATAGGGTATGTTCCTCAAGACGTTTTTTTATTTTCAGACACCATTAAAAACAACATTGCTTTTGGCTTAGAAGAAAAGGAATTTGATTTTGACCATGTAAAAGAATCTGCAAAAAGTGCTGGATTAATTTCAGAAATTGAAAAATTTAACGATTCTTTTGAAACTAAAATTGGAGAAAGAGGAGTAACACTATCTGGAGGTCAGAAACAAAGAATTTCAATAGCTAGAGCTTTAGTAAGAAAGCCTCAATTATTGATATTTGACGACTGTCTTTCTGCAGTAGACGCAGAGACTTCTAAAAGAATTCAAGGAAATCTTCAAAAAAAAGAGAATGCAAAAATAGCCATTCACATAAGTCATAAAATAAGTAATTTAAGTGACTGTGATCGTATTATAGTTATGGAAGATGGATCGATAACAGAAGAAGGAAGCCACAATGAACTTTTAAAAAACAAGGGTTTTTATTATGAAATTTTTAAAAAACAACAGCTAGAAAAAAATTAATCCCACTTAATTTTTGGAAAAAAATAAAAAGGTTAATTATATTGCACTATTATTAAAAGAAGAAGGCAATGGAAAAAAACAAAGATCAAGACAACTACAGAAATGAAATTTATTCTAAATCTGTAAGAGCTGGAAAGAGAACTTACTTCTTTGATGTGAAGTCTACCCGATCAGGTGACCACTATTTAACCATTACAGAAAGTAAAAAGAAATTTGATCAAGATGGGAATTTTCACTTTGAAAAACATAAAATATTTCTCTATAAAGAAGATTTTGAAAAATTTAAAGACGGACTTCATGAAGTAGTAGACAAGGTTATTTCACTTAATGAAAATATCTCCAATAACAGCGAAGATTCCTTAGAAAGTAAATCTTTCAAAAATCTAGATTAGTTATTTTTCAACACTCAAAAAGTAAGCACTATTTTTCATATTTCTGATTTTCAGTGTCTTACAGATTTTATCAGAGTGTATATTTCAAAAATGTTGACAAACATTTTCTGTATTTTCATTTAAACACATTCATGTTTAAAAATGAATCTTTAAATTCAAAAAATATATGCTTATAACAATAACTTTATTGTAAGTAATAATTAATTGGAACTTTAATTAATGGGTAAAATAATTACAATAGCAAATCAAAAAGGTGGAGTTGGTAAAACAACAACTGCTATTAATTTATCTGCCTGTTTAGGTGTTTTAGATAAAAAAACATTACTAATCGATGCAGACCCTCAAGCTAATTGTACTTCTGGAGTAGGATTTGAACCTAGAAAAGTAAATCAAGGTATTTATGATTGTATAATTAATGGAGTTAATCCTAAAGAGTTAATTATGCGAACAAAAAGTCCAAACTTGGACCTCCTACCCTCTCATATAGATTTAGTTGGAGCAGAAATAGAAATGATCAATTTAGAAGAGAGAGAATATGTTTTCAAGAAAATGTTCTCAAGCTTAAAAGATGAATATGATTATGTTTTAATAGATTGCTCTCCTTCTCTAGGTCTTTTAACCTTAAATGCCTTGACTCTTTCTGACAGTGTAATTATACCAGTTCAATGCGAATATTTTGCACTAGAAGGGTTAGGAAAACTGTTAAATACCATAAAAATAGTTCAAAGCAGACTGAATAAATTACTTGATATTGAAGGTATTTTACTAACCATGTATGATACTAGATTAAGACTATCTAACCAAGTAATTGAAGAAGTTAAAATTCACTTTCAGCAGTTGGTTTTTGACACTATCATCCATAGAAATACCCGTCTTGGAGAGGCTCCAAGTCATGGAGAAACTATTATCATGCATGATGCAAGCAGTAAAGGTGCTGTTAACTACTTGAATTTAGCGAAAGAGTTAATAAAAAAGACTATGGTTGGTAATACTTTAAATACCGTTTCTAAAAATACAGAATTGAATGGTTTCTAAGAAAAATGCTCTTGGAAAAGGTTTAGGTGCATTATTAGAAAATGCTAAAACTGATATCACATCAAAATCGCAAAACTCAGATCCAGATCAAGTTAAATCCATTTCTAGAATTAATATCTCTAATATAAGTCCCAATCCTTTTCAGCCCAGAATAGATTTTGAAAAAGAATCCCTAGAAGAACTTTCCAATTCAATCAAAGAACATGGAATTATTCAACCTATTACCGTTAGAAAAATGGGAAGAGATCATTTTCAGATAATTTCTGGTGAGAGAAGGTTTCAAGCAGCTAAAATCGTAGGCATTTCTCAAATTCCTGCTTTCATAAGAATTGCCGATGATAAGAAAATGCTGGAAATGGCAATTGTAGAAAATATTCAAAGAAAAGACCTAAATGCAATAGAAATAGGACT
>TARA_Y200000002_G_scaffold107307_1_pt1 | contig 18312 bp, 13 predicted proteins | sample TARA_Y200000002 | Tara Oceans TARA_Y200000002 (sample SAMEA2619388) | marine metagenome | biome: marine biome (ENVO:00000447); feature: surface water layer (ENVO:00002042); material: "saline water (ENVO:00002010), including plankton (ENVO:xxxxxxxx)" | depth 5 m | reverse complement strand
AATTCAATGTTAACGATACCGTTTTCTATGATGAGTTTCTTAACCATGACATTTCTAGCGTCCGGAGAATCTCCTTCAGCTCTTTCGAACTCTTCAGACTTATTACTATTTTTGGACGTCTTGATGTTTTTTTGTAGAACTTCCAAATTTGTACCTGCACGGTTTTTTTCGTAATTAATTGTGGGGGATTGAATGTAAATTTTATTAATAATTATAGTATCCGCTAATAGTGAGCTCGTTTGGATATCTAGATCGACTAAATCGAGCGTAAGAATATGTTCTTGTTCAAAGTTGGATGGATTCGTGACTTTCAAATTATGTAATGTCCCTTTACCGGAAAGAAGAGATACAGTAACTGAATCTACCGAGATTTTAGTCTGCGCCATTTGCGTACCCCATGCCTCAATGCCAACACGGATTCCTTGATTAACTAGGAATGCACCAAAGAAATAAGCTACTAGGCATAGTAGCACAAAAAGAATGCTTAGCTTCTTAACCATTTTTATTAGCATGCATACAATTCAAAACTTTTTCCATTTTTTAGAGCTTTGCAAACTCTAAGGAAAAGACGGCAGAGTAGTTTTCGTTATAATGAGCTTATTGAAAAAGGCTCTTCGTGGTACCATTGTAAATAGGCTAATTGCTTTACTTCCAGTGCTCTACTAGCTTTGCTTGTAACTATTATGAATAAACCCGTTCAGAGTATCGAGGCTGGTCGAAAAGCCATGCATACCGAGGCTGCAGCTATACGAACTGCGGCAGATCGATTGGATGCATCCTTTGAGCGCGCTGTAACTATTTTGCTGGGTACAGAGTCTAAGTTGATTTTTTGTGGGATTGGTAAGTCTGGGCATGTAGCTGGCAAACTTTCCGCGACATTTTCAAGTATTGGGATCCCCTCGGTATTCATGCATGCGGTAGAAGCGATTCATGGCGACTTAGGCGTCTATCAGCCAGGAGATGCAACGATTGTCTTAAGTAAGAGTGGCAGCACCGAAGAGGTTCTTCGTTTAATACCAATATTGAAGCAGCAAAAGTCACCCATTATTGCGATTGTTGGTAATGTTGACTCGCCGATTGCCCTGTCAGCGGATGTCGTACTGGATGCCAGTGTGACAACTGAGGCAGACTCATTAAACCTGATGCCGACTGCTAGCTCCTCAGTAAGTTTGGCGATTGGCGATGCGCTCGCGACTGCATTAGCACAGGCGCGTGGTTTTTCTGCAGAGCAATTTGCTAGTCACCATCCAGGAGGACAATTAGGACGTAATCTTACCATTCGTATCGAATCAGTCATGCATCCAGTGGCTCACATTGCCTGCGCATCGCTTAGCCATAGCTTGCGCGACGTATTGATTCGTATGACGGAACATCCTTTAGGTGCTGCCTGCATCGTCGACAAAGAGGAGCAATTATTGGGAATAATAACTGATGGAGATGTGCGGCGCCTACTCGCTAAGAAGGGCGACATTTTAGATCTGCCGATCGGCGACTGCATGACACTGGATCCGCTCACAGTTAATAAAGAGCAATTGCTTGGTGAAGCCATACGATTGATGGAGGATAGAGAGTCGCAGATATCCGTACTTCCGGTCGTCATTGCCGATGAGCGTAAGTTAGTGGGATTGGTTCGGTTACATGATGCGTATCAACCAACCTCGCATCAGGCATAGAGATAATATTGAGAAACAGGTTCCTGCCGATCGTTTTTAAGGTTGCGAGCAGCGTGTGACGCCTTTGTTTTATTTTGTTTCCTATAATCTGTTAGTTTTTATTTGTATTCATGTATCTCAAAGAGATCGTCATTAGTGGTTTTAAGAGTTTTGCGGATCGCACGCGTTTGGACTTACGTCGTGGAATGACTGCTGTTGTAGGGCCTAACGGTTGTGGAAAGAGTAATATTGTCGATGCGATTCGCTGGGTGCTCGGCGAGCAAAGTGCTAAAGCATTACGAGGTGCTTCCATGCAGGACGTCATTTTTGAAGGTACGGATAAACGCAAGGCCCTCCCAGTATGTGAAGTTGCCCTAACTTTTACTGACTGTGAGGCCGAATTGGGGACCGCATTTAATGAAGTGGAGATTTCTAGGCGAGTAACTCGAGAAGGTGGTAGCGATTACTATATTAATGGGAAAATTTCTCGGCTAAAGGACATACAGCGCTTATTTGCGAATACTGGGGTAGGTAGGGTGTCCTACTCATTTATGCTGCAGGGACAAATTGACCAGGTGCTTTCCACGAACCCTGCAGAGCGTCGTACGATTTTTGAAGAGGCAGCTGGAATAACCTTGTACAAAGCGCAGCGTAAGGAAGCGCTGAATAAATTAGCGCTAGTGGATACGAATTTAGCTCGAGTGACAGATGTTATTGAAGAAGTCAGTCGCCAAATAGGATCACTCAAGCGCCAAGCCAGTAAGGCGCTGCGTTATCAAAGAATTAATCATCGTCTATCGCACTTAGATTTGGCATTTAGTGCTTATCGTCACTCTAATTTAAGAGAATCAATCGAACAGATTTCTTCGAGTGCGGACGCTTTACGGCAGAAGCTAAAAACCCACACCGATTCGCTTGAATCAGACGAGCTAGCACTGACGCAACAGAAGTCTGCTCGTGGAGAATTATCTGAAAAAATGCAAGACTTGCAGCAGCGTGTTTATAATTTGCGCTCCGAAAAAGAAAACGCGGATAACCAGGCTGAATTCGCAGATATTCGCTGTGGGGACCTGCAAGGGCGCATCGCAGAACTCAGGAAAGAGATCGATGATTTAGAGGAGCAAAAAAGTTCGCTCGCAAAGCGGGCCGAAGATGAAACTGAAAATAAACAATTACAGTTAGGGGTCGTTGATGATTCCGATCGCATCTTCCAAGATCGTAGTAAGGATCTAGTGAAAGCGCAGGAAGGGCTAGGAACGATGGAGGCAGAGCTGCAAGAAGGTCGCCAATCTGTTTTACTTGCCGAAAATCGGATCAACCGTGCCCGCTCTCGCTGTACGACATTAGAGGTCGAGTTAAAGACGTATCAAGTAAAGCATGCCTCGCTCACCGAAACAATTATTGAGCTCAAGAATCAAGGGGAGGTTCTAAGCCATGGATTACTGGAGATCCAACGCGTTTTTGAAAAGCGCCAAAACGAGCAGCAGCGCAGTCAAGCAGCTCTTGAGTCTGCGAAACAGGCATCGGAGAAAGTATTGGTACAATTTCGTAATTTACAAGAAGCGATCCAAGACCAAGACCGTAGTATTGCGCGAAAAACAGCTCAGCTGAATATACTAGAGGGCTTACAAGCAAAATTTGAAGGCTTTGGAGAGGGAGCTAAGGCAATTCTAGGAGATCAGTTAAATGACCTAGTGACCAAGGACAATGTCGCGATTGTGTCCAAAGAATTAAAGGTTAAAAAGCCGTATACGAAGGCTCTCGAGGTTTTGCTTGGATCAGCAGTGGAGGCACTTTTTATCGGTGACTGCGATAAAGCGCTCTCGGTAATTGATAGGCTGGACCGTGACGCACTTGGTAGGGCTTGTTTACAAATTGAGATTAATGCAGCTCAAAGCACGCCTAAAGCCCAATTAGCAGATAACCTCGTGCCAGCTATATCGGTTGTTAGTGTGCGAGAAGATGCTCTTAACGAGCCCGTACGCCGCTTGCTCTCTAGATGTTATTTTGTAGATAGCTTGGAAGAGTTCATGGATTTCTGGAAAGTAACCCCAGAGTTTAATTTTTTATTCGTAGCAACTAAAGACGGCGAAATTATTGATTGCCGGGGACTTATACACGGCGGCCGCACGTCTGGAAAAATGGCGTCTAATGTCCTTGCCCGAGAAGCAGAAATTCGTCAACTGCGCGCTGCAATTGATACGGAGCGCAAGGAGCTCAATAATCGCCGCAAAGAAGCCTCGGAGCTCGATGAGAATCGTAATTGCGCAGAGAGTACAGTAGACTCTGAACGCCAAAAGCTGAGTGAATTGAACAGTGAAATCTCTGTGCTAAATTCAGAGCAGCAAGCGCAGAAAGAAAGAATCGAGCAAAATTCACTACAGCACCAAGCAAGCGACGAGCAGATTAAAGGGTTGGATGAACATCACGGAGATTCTGTTTGTGAATTAGAAGCGGCGCAAAAAGAATTAAAGACTTCCGAGATAGGACTATCGGATGAGAGGCAAGCAGTGACCTCTTTAGAAGAGGCTATCCACCAAGCTCGTGAAACAAGAGATCACAAGCGAGAGGCTGTTGCAGATGTGCGACTTGAACTTGCAGAGCGCAAACAGCGCTTAGAATCACTCGATCGATCATTGAATGAAGTAGAGCGCGAGAGCGGCAGTTTGCAGGAGCGGATACTTCGTCGCAACCAAGAGATCGATACTATTCATGAACAAATTTCCAAGCTTAAGAGTAGCCGAGTCAGTGAGTCTGATAAGAGTGTTGAATTAGAAAAGACTTTATCGATTGCGACCGAACAACTTGAACAAGACCAAGTGGCACTTAAAGCTATGGATAGGACTATATCAGATATAGATTCGGGACTATCTGAAAGGCGCGGCACTAGTCGAGCGCTGGATCAAGAATTATCAAAGCTGGATGTGCGACTAGCCGAAGAGCGCTCTCAACTTGGGTTTATCGAGTCTTCGGCACAGGGTAATTATCAGATTGAATTACAGGCAATTGACTGGAAATCGGAGCTATGGGAAGCAGGTATTGAGTTTGATAAGCGAGTGAACTTAGACCAGGTGGATGACCCCGATCAAATTACCGCTCAAGCAAAGCAGGAACGAAAGGATCCAACGCAGGAGGATTTAGCAGAAATGGACCGAACGGATTGGTCGCAAGTAGAGGCGGAAGTACAGGAATTAAAGGGAAGGATAACCAGCATGGGACCGGTTAATTTGGACGCTATTGGAGAATATACCGACCTAAAGGAGCGCCATGACTTCCTTAAAAAACAAAGTGAAGATCTTTGGAATTCAAAGAATGCTTTGGTGAAGACGATCGATGAAATTAACGAAACCTCTCAGTCGCTTTTCCGTGATACTTTTGAGCAGGTGAAGAAAAACTTCGCATTTACCTACGAGAAACTATCCGGCGGCGGTTTTGCCGATTTACAGTTAATTGATTCGGAGGATCCGTTGGAATCAGGTATAGAAATCATTGCACGCCCTCCAGGCACGCGACTAAAGAGCGTATCTTTGCTTTCTGGCGGTCAGCGCACTATGGCGGCAGTCGCACTTCTTTTTGCAATTTATATGGTTCGCCCGAGCCCATTCTGCGTACTCGATGAAATTGATGCGGCTCTAGACGATGCAAATATTGGGCGGTTTTGTGAGACCCTTCAGGGCTTTACCTCCAAGTCGCAGTTTCTTATTATCACGCATAACAAACGTACAATTTCTAATGCAGATACTGTCTTTGGTGTAACCATGCCTGAGAAGGGAGTTTCCACTCTAATTTCTATGCGTTTTAACAAAGACAGTAATAGCCCTGATTTGGTTGGCTTAGAAAGCCGTTAGCAATTTTAAAAAAGTGATAACAATCAATGTAGATATCTTGTTTCTACTGTACTTGGGGAGTGGGTTTTTACTACTTTTCACCTTGTGGTTTTACTCTGAATGGCGAGATTCACATCGATTTGAGGCGCATGAGCCCAAGGTTATTTATCACTGCATCAAGTGCTCCTGTATTTACACCGGATCACACAAAAGTAATGAATTAGAGTGTCCGAAATGTGGATTTATCAACGGACGCCTAAGATTTTAGTTTACACCAAGCCTTACTCTTCGTCTCTCTTATAAATGCCCAAGCATATCGCAGTTCTTGATTTTGGATCTCAGTATACACAGGTAATTGCGCGTCGCATTCGCGAGGCCAATGTCTTATCTCGGATCTACCCATACAACACTCAGGCGAGCGTGCTACAGGAAGCAGGGGCGCAGGGCCTTATTCTTTCTGGTGGACCATCTTCAGTGTTAGTGGATGGGTCGCCGCATCCAGATGCTGCGGTATTTGAGATGGGGATACCCATACTAGGAATTTGTTACGGAGAACAACTCATGGCTCATATGCTCGGTGGCCAAGTTGGTAAGAGTCAAGAGCGTGAATTTGGGCATGGAACTTTAGTGATTGAGCATAAGGGCAAGCTCTTTGATGGAATGCCGGATAGCTTGCGGGTTTGGAATTCACATGGAGACCGTCTAGAAGTTTTACCGAAAGGCTTTAAGGCGATCGCTTCCACGGAGAATTCACCGTTTGCTACTATTGAAAATGCGGAGAGAAATTTTTATGGCATGCAGTTTCACCCAGAGGTCGCTCATTCGGAAATGGGTACCCAAGTTATTGCCAATTTTTTGTTTAAAATATGCGACTGCCAAGCGGATTGGTCGATGGCGAATTATATTGAGCAAACGGTACAAAAAATACGTGAAAGTGTTGGCAATGAAAGTGTTATTCTTGGCTTGTCTGGAGGTGTAGATTCTTCCGTAGCAGCAGCGCTCATTCACAAAGCGATTGGCCGGCAGTTAACATGTGTCTTCGTGGATAATGGGTTACTTCGCTTAAATGAACGAGAGCAGGTAGAAAAGCTCTATGGTGACCACTTTGATTTAGATGTTCGTGTGGCCGACAAAGGTAAGCTCTTTTTAGATCGTCTTGCTGGCATCTGCGATCCAGAGCAGAAGCGCAAAATTATTGGTAATACTTTTGTTGAAGTTTTTGATGAAGCTGTGCAGGCACTCAATTCGCAGGGTAATTATACTTTTTTAGCGCAAGGCACTCTATACCCAGATGTAATTGAATCAGTTGCTATCGACGGTAATCCTGCAGCCCTTATTAAGAGTCATCATAATGTAGGTGGTTTACCGGATAAAATGAAACTAAAGCTTCTCGAGCCACTTCGTGAACTATTTAAGGATGAAGTGCGAGAGTTGGGCACGCAACTAGGGTTGCCGAAGGAAGTTGTTTGGCGCCAACCTTTTCCTGGCCCAGGGCTCGGCGTCCGAGTTATGGGACCGGTTGAAGAAGCAGATCTTGTTATCTTAAGAAAAGCAGATGCTATTTTACAGGAGGAAATGATGGCGGCAGATCTGTACTACAAGGTTTGGCAATCATTTTGTGTCTTCCTTCCAGTAAAGACGGTTGGCGTTATGGGCGATGAGCGCACCTATGAAAATGTGGTTGCCCTGCGTATCGTGGAGAGCGTTGATGCAATGACTGCAGACTGGGCACGTGTGCCGTATGAGATTCTACGTGCTATTTCGAGCCGTATTATCAATGAAGTGTCCGGTTGTAATCGAGTGGTATTAGACATTAGCTCGAAGCCACCAAGTACTATTGAGTGGGAGTAATCGTAGCAGATGCATTACAAACTATAAATATTCTCGCTTGGAGAGCTATACATTTTTTTTATAGTTACCAATGGATGCATTAACTGATAAAGAAACCACTTCGCTGTCTTGCCGAAATAGTAAATAGCTGTTTTTCTGTGTCTATTATGAAATTTATCACGTATTCACAATCACCTAAATTTAATAAGGCATTACGCAATTTTTGCGATCAAGCTGTAGGTGACGGCGATGTTTCCGACTTAGTTTGTGAAGTACTGGCCGATATAAAGAGTCGGGGTGATGCGGCAGTATTGCAATATACGGAAAAGTTTGATGCAGCGAAGTTATCGGCATCCAATATGCGCGTAACTACTTCGGAAATTAAGGCGGCTGTTAAGACCCTTTCTATATCTGAGCGTAAGGCGATTCGTGAATCCATTGCTCAGGTTAAGGCATTTCATAAACGGACAGTACCTAAGAATTGGAGTGCTAAAAATGCACAGGGCGCGCGAGTCGGGGAGCGCTATTACCCAATAGGGCGGGTAGGTCTTTATATTCCTGGAGGCAATGTGCCCCTGGTTTCAACAGTCGTGATGACCGCAGTGCTGGCGAAATTAGTCGGTAATCCTGAAATTGCTGTCTGTACTCCACCGGCGAAAGACGGCACCATTGCCCCTGCGATGCTGGCTGCGTTAGCGATGATTGGAGTCGATGAGGTGTACCGAGTCGGGGGCATCCAAGGTATTGGTGCACTTGCTTACGGCACCAAAACTATTCCAGCTGTAGATAAAATTTTTGGCCCTGGTAATGCTTATGTAATGGAAGCGAAACGTCAGGTGCTTGGGACTGTGGGCATTGACTTACTGCCTGGCCCTAGTGAGCTTATGGTAATTGCGGATGCTGGAGCAAAGGCACAGCATGTCGCCGCAGATTTGATTGCTCAGGCGGAACACGGAAGTGGTAAAGAGATCCTCTATTTCGCTTCCACTAGTGAGGTATTAATCTCCAAGGTGAACCAGTCGATTCAGCAACAGATACCACAAAGAAGGCATGCCTCTACAATTAAAGATATTTTTCGGAGTCGTTATTTAGTCATACACTGCAAAAATTTAGAGCAATGCGTCGAAGTCGCCAATTGTATAGCTCCTGAGCATTTAGAATTACAAGTTGCCGATAAATCTATTGATTTTTTGACCCGAAAAATTACCACTGCTGGAGCTATTCTTCAGGGCTACATGACGCCTACTGCGCTGGGTGATTTTACTGCAGGGCCAAGTCACACCTTACCCACAGGTCGCGCGGGCAGATTTTTTAGTGGCTTGCAAGTAACGGATTTTTTACGACGTTCTAGTTTCGTTCGCTATGATAAAAAAAGTTTAGTGCGTGCAGCGCCAGTGGTCGATTCCTTTGCTAAGCTAGAGCAACTCGATGGGCACGGCCATTCTGTGCATATCCGACTGTAGTATATGAAGAAAACCTTTGATGCCCAAGGAAATGCTCTGCCGCATATACAGCAATTGCATCCTTATATTCCTGGAGAACAACCGAAGGCAGGTGGATGGGTAAAGCTCAATACTAATGAGAATCCATACCCTGCTTCGCCAAGTGTAGCTGCAGCAATTCAATCTCAGCTCGATCAATTGCAACTTTATCCGGAGCCCACAAGCTACGATTTACGAGTTGCTATTGCAAAGCGCCACCGATTACAGGCACAAAATGTTATTATTGGTAATGGTTCTGATAATATTCTCGATATGATAGTTCGATGTTTTGGCGGTGCGCCAGGGGTTGCTTATACTTTGCCGAGCTATTCACTTTATCCGGTAGTGGCTGCAATGTCAGGGCAGCGGGTAGAGGAGGTTAATTTCGAGCGAAGTCTTCAATTAGATGTAGCCTCAATCGCAGCTACTGGTGCTAAAATCTTTTTTCTAACGAACCCTAATGCCCCTACTGGAGTCGCCTTTGGTTTGGAGCAGATTGAACAAGTTTTACAAGCTATTGATGGCTTGCTTGTAGTGGATGAAGCATATGTAGATTTTGGCGGTAAGACATCGATCCCTCTACTTCAATCATACGATAATTTAATCGTTGTGCGCACTTTTTCTAAGTCTTACTCATTAGCAGGAATGCGTGTGGGTTTCGCGCTGGCTAGCGAATCTGTGATTAGTCTACTCGATCGCGTACGGGACGCTTATAACGTAGATCGTATCGCTCAGGCGGTAGCTATAGCAGCTCTAGAAGATGACGCTTACTTTGCAGAACACTGCCAGAAGATCATTACGACGCGTGAGAGCGTCCGTGAAGTGTTAAGCGAGAAAGGATGGTATACCTATCGATCAGCTGCTAATTTCCTTTTTACAGAGCCTAGAAATACAGTAGGTGATACAGGGCCCAACGTTGCTGCTTCACTTTTTGAGTTCCTTAAGAAAAAACGCATATTAGTGCGTTATTTCCCCGGGCATCCTTTAACTTGCGCCTTTGTTCGTGTTAGTGTAGGCAAAGAAGAAGAGATGCAGAAATTTTTAACCGCTGTAGACGAATGGCTGAACAACGTATAGCAAAACTTGAGCGAAATACCAAAGAGACTCAGATATCGATTGAGCTCAATTTGGATGGCACTGGCATGTCTGAAATTGATACCGGTATTCCATTTTTTGATCATATGCTGACTTTGCTAGCAAAGCATGGATTATTTGATTTGAGGCTAAAAGCTAGAGGAGATATCGACGTTGATTATCACCATTTGGTCGAAGATACAGGTATTGTTTTAGGGCAGTGTCTGAAAAATGCGCTTGGTAAGAAGTTAGGGATTCGCCGCTATGGATTCTTTCTTTTACCAATGGATGAGTCGCTAGCGCGAGTTGCTATCGATTTGTCGAACCGCCAAGCATTTGTCTATAAGGTCGATTTTGAATTCTCAATGGTCCGAGATTTCAACATTGTTCTTATTAAAGAGTTTTTTCAGGCCTTTGCCAATGAGGCTGCTTGTAATTTACATATAAATTTGGAATACGGAGAAGAGCCCCACCATATTACGGAAGCTATTTTTAAGGGCTTTGCTCGTGCACTGGACATGGCTACTAGCGTGGATCCACGAATGTGTGATTTATTACCAAGCACAAAGGGGACGCTTACAAGCTAGCGTTAGGACAAATTCGTTGCCCACGGCAATGTAGTCTCTAGTTCTATACTATTAAATTAAATCAACCGGTTGTTACGTTTGTTTCCTTTCTTCATAAATATTTGTCTGCTTGCTTACATTCTATAGATAAACAATCTGATGACCTTTTATGCAGGACCTTCCAGCTAAAGCTCGCCCTAAATTTGCTGTCATTGATTATGGCATGGGTAATTTGCGCTCTGTTCTTAAGGCCTGGGATCATGTTGGTGCTAGCGCCAGCTTGGTCCATGATCCGCAAGAATTAATTGGATTTGATGCCCTCATCTTCCCGGGGCAAGGTGCGATTGTTGATACTATGCGACTTCTAAAAGACAGCGGATTTGATGCCGCTATACGCGATTGGGTGTCATCCGATAAGCCTTTTTTTGGTATATGCCTAGGCCTACAAGCTCTATTTGAACATTCAGAAGAGGGCGACACACAAGGGCTTGGAATATTAAAAGGCACGGTCAAGCGATTTAAAACCAACCCTAGTTTAAAAATTCCACACATGGGGTGGAATGCAGTTCATTTTGATTCGAACGATACGATCACCGAAGGTTTATTAAGCGGGGAAGATCAATTTTATTTTGTACATAGCTATTATATTGAACCATCGGATCGTTCGTTAGTACTCTTCGAATCTGATTATGGTGGCAAATTCGTTTCCGGCATTCGTTTGGGTAAATTATATGCAACGCAGTTTCACCCTGAGAAAAGTCAGGCAAAAGGGTTGCAACTTTATAGAAACTTTTTGAAATCAATCTAGTTACATACTATTTAATCATCGTGTAACTTCTCAAAAATTAATGACTAAAATGGATAACAAAACTGCCACGATTCGACTCGATGATGAGAATTATGAATTTCCTTTAATTGTTGGAACTGAAGGTGAGAAGGCACTGGATACTCGTACTTTACGCGGTAAGAGTGGTTATGTTACTTTTGATGAAGGTTACGGAAACACAGGTTCTTGTCTGAGTGAAATTAGTTTCATTGATGGGGAAAATGGCATACTTAGGCATCGCGGGTATCCGATTGAGCAACTTGCGGAACACTCGAGCTTCTTAGAAACCGCTCATCTAGTTATGTATGGTGAATTGCCCAAGCAGGCCACGCTGGATTCTTTCTGCGCGCGTGTTTCAAGTAGTGCTTCGATTCATACGAGCATGAATCACCACTATGAAGGATTCGAAAGTAATGCACATCCTATGGCGATACTCTCATCCATGTTGAATTCTCTTGGATCTTATTACCCTGAAATGTCTTCCAATAATCGTCAGCAGGATCTCTCTCATTTTGATGAAACTGCAGCTCTTCTTATTTCTAAGGTGCGCACAATTGCAGCTATGACTTATCGAATGAAGATGGGGTTACCTTTCGTTTTGCCAGATAATCAGTTAAGTTACACGGGTAACTTTCTCCATATGATGTTTTCTGAGTCTTATGTGAATCTTGAGGATCGATCTGGAGCTAGCGAAGCACTCGACTTATTTCTTTTACTGCATGCCGATCACGAGCAAAATTGTTCCACCTCTACAGTGCGAATGGTTGCATCAGGAGGGGCCAATTTATTTGCCTCTGTAGCTGCTGGCGTCTGTGCGCTTTGGGGACCTTCTCATGGTGGTGCTAATATGGCAGTTGTTCAAATGCTCGAAGAGATTCATCTTTCAGGTGACGACGGGTCTCGCTTCATTCATGATGCAAAAGAAGGTAAGGCTAAGTTAATGGGCTTTGGTCATCGAGTATACAAAAACTATGACCCGCGTGCTAAGATTCTTGGTAAGACAGTTGAGAAAGTACTCAGTGGCATCGGCACTGAAGATCCATTGCTAAAAATTGCGCGCAATCTTGAGCAAGCTGCATTGGATGATGAATATTTTGTACAGCGTAAATTATACCCTAATGTCGACTTTTACAGTGGCATTTTGTTAAAGGCGATTGGTATTCCTCTGGAAATGTTTACCGTTATGTTTGCGATCGGACGTATGCCAGGATGGATCGCTAATTGGAAGGAAATTGCAGAAAATACGAAGAGCCGCATCCATCGCCCTCGTCAGATTTATACTGGAGCTAATTTGCGAAAGTACAGCAAAGCTAGCTCACGTTAATTCGCGTTCTAGTGGATTGTAATTATTTTTTGGAGTCACTGCTGTCTACTCCATGCATCACATCTTCTAGCTTCAAACCAGTCATATTGTAAATACCGCGCAATAATATCCAAAGTGTTAGAAACATAATTACCATACTTGGTATTACGATCACGGGCCAACTCCAGAACATCATACGACTTACTTCAGCATTAAAAGCATCCGAGCCACTCGCGCTGACTACAATATAGCTAGCAAGTAAATAATTGAGTATAGCGCTTAGTAAAAATGAACTGGCTAACAAATAGGTGCACCGCTGCAGTAATCTTTCAAACGCTGCTGTATTTTGGCGACAGGTAAGCGCATCTTGCACTTTATCTACATTCATAATCTCCGGGCTATAGAGGAGTGTACGAATTAAGGGGTAAGGTGTTTTTAGTGAAATAATAATCGCAAGGCCAATTAATGAAGGAATTAGTGCTTCTTTAATCGCGAACCACTCAGTTGGAATATTTAGGATACCAATGCCGCCTGTTAAGAGTACGCTAACTAAACCAATAATGGAGATGAAGTTATATTTAGATCGCTTGTAATAGTCGTAGATAAAGTAAGCTATTGGAAAGGCGAGTGCGACGATAAGGATTACAACAGCAGGACTTTCGAAGTAGTTCTCTAAGTAGGAGCCAAACCACTTTTTTCCTTTATTTAAAATAATAATGGGTAGAAAAAGATTAAACCCAAGATTAAGCAGCATGTTTTCCTTGGGCTCTTTGGTTTTTGTGCCCTTGGAATTTTCTGTATCTATTGCGCTGATGGGTTGATGTTTAGCCATGAGTCTGTTTAAGCTTTGTTAAGTTATGTTAAATGCAAGCACTATTCGTTGTTTGATTACCGCCGGCCCCACCCGTGAGTATATCGATCCTGCTCGCTATATCAGCAGTCCCTCAACTGGTAAGATGGGTTTTGCTTTAGCTAAGGCTGCAGTAGAACAAGGTTGGACGGTGGATTTGGTGGCAGGCCCTGTCGCATTATCTGAGCCTGAAGGTAGTATTTTGTATCCAGTTACTAGTGCTGAGGAAATGTATCATCAAGTAGATGCCCTTTTTGATGTTTGTGATATTTTGATTATGGCTGCAGCGGTGAGTGATTTTAGACCTGATAAAATCTATCCTAGAAAAGTCAAAAAAGAGAAGGCCTTGATGTCTATCATTTGTGAGCCGACAATAGATATTTTAAAAACTGTCAGTATTCGAAAGGAGCATCAATTAGTTGTAGGCTTTGCGGCAGAAAGCGAAGATGTGGAGAGGCACGCTCATTCGAAACTTATAGATAAAAAATGTGACTGGATAGTGGCAAATGATATATCTAAGAGTGGCGCAGGTTTTGCAGCAGATACCAATGAGGTAGTTATTTTTAATTCTAGTGGAGGCAGGTACGAACTTGGTCCAGACACCAAACAGTTCGTAGCTAAGGAAATAATAAAAATATTAAAGGATTCTTTTTAAAGTAATTAGTCGAGCGTTTGATTTTTGGTTCACTCATCTAGCAACTTTTTTCAAATATTGTGGCGTCAGGATACAACTCCTATTTTCATTGTAGAGCATACGAGTAAATTTATTATATACATCTATAGTTAATGAACACACTTTTGTAATACTATTATGAAAAATATTGGGCTAGATAAAATTCTTGGTAGAATCGAAGATCTTGATTCGGTAAATTTAGGGATTTTAGTGCAGCGCTTAGCGAGGGAACGAAAATTACAAGAGACCATTTTTAACACGATACAAGATGGTATTTTAGTAATCGATGCTGATGGTGTTGTGCAGTATGCTAATGACGCAGCAAGTGGGATTATTGGTCTCAAACAAAACGATATTGGTGTTATAAGATTATGGAAAATGGTTCCAGATTTAGCGCGATCGATAGACCCACAATCTGATACGGATGCGCGCTCGCCGGTATTGACCAGAGAGTTAGAATTATTCTATCCGGAGCATCGTTATGTACGCCTATACATGATGCCTATTGATGCACAGGTTTCACAAAGTGATAGTGGCGGGTATATCGTTGTGCTTTCTGACGTGACTGAGGATAAGGTCTCCATGGAAGAATTACTCGAAAGCGAGCGTACTGGATCCATAGTTGGACTAGCAGCTGGCGTTGCCCACGAATTAGGGAACCCACTTAACTCGCTAACGATACATTTGCAGTTAATTGAGCGAAAATTAAACAAGATATCTTTAGGTAAGAATAGTTCCCAACTCAATGAGTCGATAGAAGTATGCCAAGGAGAAGTGAAGCGCTTAGATGGAATCATTACTCATTTCCTTGAGGCGGTACGGCCACAGAAGCCTGAGCTTAACGAACTTGATTTAATCAAATTAGTTGAAGATGTATTGCGGGTACAAGAGGCAGAGCTTGTAGACAGAAAGCTCGAGGTTAATATGGAAGTTGCTGAATTAGTACCTAAGATATTGGGAGATCGTGGGCAACTTAAACAAGTATTTTTCAATATCGTTAAAAATGCAATGGAGGCGATGCAAGCGGGTGGCAGCTTGCGCATCAACGCTCGTTGTGATGATGAGTATGTTTATGTACAATTTATTGATTCTGGCAGTGGTATATCTGAAGAGAATCTTTCTAAGGTGTTCCAGGCCTATCATAGTACCAAGGACGGTGGGCATGGACTAGGTATGATGATCGTGCAGCGTATAATGCGTGCCCATGGAGGCCATATTGGTATTGAATCTAGCGAAGGCGATGGAACTGCTATTACTCTACAGTTCCCTCAAAAGCATCGTAGGACTAGACTGTTAGAGGGGCTAGGACCGGTTAGTGACAAAGCCAACACAAGCGATTAGTTCAAATCGTAAATATCAGTGGATCGACTGAATAGCTATGTAGCAATGGTTGGATTGCCAATAGTGCGTTGTCGAAGTTGTAACCAGAGTACCCATGCCTGCGTTTTTAATATTCCCTTTGCTTTATCGATATCAATTTTACGATTGATTATATTCTGATTAGCGATTTCGGAGAGGTCATCTAAATTGTATAAATAGACATTCTCAATTGTATCAATTTCTGGGTCGATATCTCTGGGCATTGCCAGATCAATTAAAAATAAAGGTCTTTCTGGACGAGACTTCAAGGACGCCTCAATTATGGTTGGGCTGAGTATGCAGCTAGGAGCAGCAGTCGAGCAAATTATGATGTCAAATAATTCTAATTGAGTATAGAAATCTGCAAAGTCGATTACATTTCCATTAAACTCGTTTGCTATTTTTTTGGCATTTTGAAAAGTCCGACTACTAACGGTAATATCAGTCACGCCTCGACTTTTTAATGCTTGTGTGGTGAGAGCGCCGACTTCGCCTGAACCAAGGAGCAGCACACGACTGCTCTCGAGCGCACCAAAAATTCTTTCTGCTAAGCTTACGGCAATGTTACCTATGCTAACTTGTCCTTTGGTAATGTTTGTTTGGGTGCGAGCTGCTTTAGCAGCTTGAAAACATTTTTCAAAAAGTCGGTTTATGATCTTTCCTGTGCAATTTGAATTTTTAGCGAAGGCATATGCTTCCTTCATCTGGCCGAGTATTTCAGTTTCGCCAATCATTTGCGAATCAAGGCCTGTTGCTACTTCAAAGGCATGTTCAATAACCTCTAAATTGGTAATTTGGTAGCTATGCTGATAAAATATTGCTGCTTCAATATTGCGGTGCTGGCAAAATATATTGCTAACCTCACCCTTAATTTCACGGGATTCTGCAATACCATAGACTTCAAGACGGTTGCAAGTAGCTAAAACAAGACATTCATGAATGCCTTGAACTGCTTTAATCTCGAGTAAGAATCCTTCTACTTCTTCTTTGCTAAGAGCTATATGCTCGCGCACTTCGAGTGGCGTTCGGTGGTGAGAGCAGCCAATTACAAATAGTGACTGTAGTGAATTTTCACTCATTTTTAAGTGGCTCTTCAGCAAGGTCATGAGGTTGCAATCTTGCTGATTGTACTGGCCACAAGGAAAGCAACGCGAAAATAAACAATGCGATCACAGCAATCGCATGGCGACGAGTGACTAGTTTACGCTGATTGCGAAGGACAATCACACCGCAGTAACCAATCCAAACTAGGCAGGTAACGATCAGTTTGAAGACTGGGACAGATTGACTGTTTTTAGTATAAAAAATTGCTCCGCAAGCAAGCGCTGCAGTGAGGCAAATCACGCCAGTTAGCAGTAATCTATAGCTTATTTGGTCGAGTTTCTGAATCGGCGCAAGAGTGTTATAAATGCTACCACCTTGTTTTTTCTTTAGCCCATGCTGCTGAATGAGAAACATTACAGATAGTAACGTTACCATGGCAAAAAATGCGTAGCTAAAAACCGCTAGCGATGCATGCAGTTCTATCCATGCGCTGGGGCCATGCTCACTGATAGGATAACTCTTATCCAAAGCGGGCAGAAGTAGTGAAGTCCCCGATAGAAAAGTAGTTAATCCAGCACAAAAGAGACTTAGTAGGCGTATTCTAAAGACGGGTCCTACTATAAAATAGAGTAATACAGTCGACCAACTGATGAACTGAGTGATTTCGAAGAAGTTGCCTAAGGGGCAACCGTTAACGCTGATCGCACGTAGATTGAGCCCAATAGTTTGAATGATAAAGCCGCTAGTAATTAAACAGAATACGGTCTTGTGTGAGTAGTGCCTGCGCCATCCAAGCGTAAGAGATCCATATAGAAATGCAGCTAGAAAGATGTATGCGCTAAGTAGGAAAGCGTCACGATCTGTTAATGAAATACTCTCAAGCATCACGTAGCCTTTCTGTGCTTGGAGTAGCGACGACTAATTACTTTCATGTAGGGGTCCATCATGCTTTTCTAAGAACAAATTTATAGAACCAGTGATTACTTATGAAGCTACGAAAGCTGGGGCAGTCGCTTGAGCTGTCTGGTAAGCCCCATTTTGCCAATTTTCTACACTTTTAGCTAAGAATCTAATAAAACTAGGATGCGTATTAAGGCATGGAATTTGTTCGTATGATTCCCCGCCCGCATTCTTAAATAACTCTTCTCCCTCAACGGCTATTTCTTCGAGCGTCTCTAAACAGTCGGCTGTGAAAGCAGGGCAGATAACCTTAACATTTTTGATGCCTTGTTCAGGAAGCGCCTCTAACGTTTGATCTGTGTAGGGCTGTAACCAGGGTTCTCTTCCTAATCGTGACTGAAATGTAATCATATACTTTTCTCTAGGTAGCTCCATTTGAGCAACAAACTTCTCTACAGTCATGGCGCATTGATGCCGGTAACATGTAGCATGGGCTGGGTGGCAGGTGTTACAACAATCTGGCGTCGTCATACAATGTTCATGCGATGGATCTCCTTTAACAAGGTGGCGCTGAGGAATGCCGTGAAAAGAGAATATTAATCGGTCATATTCTTTTGCCTCGAGCATTGGTTTAGCAGATTCGACCAGAGCTTGGATATAACCTTCATCTTTATAGAAAGGAGGCATGAGTGTTGTTCTCATGTCTGGCGCTAATTCGCGAATAGACTTCATTAGGTGAACAACAGCAGTCTCATAGCTAGACATTGCGTAGTGAGGATACATGGGCACAATAAATAAGTCGTCTACTCCTTGATCGATAAGTTCTTGCAGGGCAGACAGCGTACTAGGATTACCGTAACGCATCCCCAAGCCTACAGGTATACTTAAATGATCTTGGAGCGCAGCTTGCTGCGCTTGAGATGTTAG
>TARA_Y200000002_G_scaffold88519_1_pt1 | contig 18389 bp, 20 predicted proteins | sample TARA_Y200000002 | Tara Oceans TARA_Y200000002 (sample SAMEA2619388) | marine metagenome | biome: marine biome (ENVO:00000447); feature: surface water layer (ENVO:00002042); material: "saline water (ENVO:00002010), including plankton (ENVO:xxxxxxxx)" | depth 5 m | reverse complement strand
TACGATGAAGCAACCTTTGATAGTGTCATGGAGGTTAATGCTAAAGGACCTTTTTTAGGTTTAAAAGCTGCTATACCGGCTTTATCTGAAAGAGGAGGTGGTAGCATTGTTATTACATCGAGTGTTGCAGGTTTAACTGGCGCTTCATTGTTATCTCCTTATGTTATGAGTAAGCATGCTGTCGTAGGTTTAACAAAATCTGCAGCAAAAGAATGCGCTGAAATGAATATTAGGGTTAATTCTGTTAATCCTTCTCCGGTTGAAACGAAAATGATGCGTATATTAGAAGACGGTATCTCAGAAATTAATGGAGAAGAAAATTCTAAAGAAGCTTTTGAAGGTCAAATTCCCCTAGGTCGATATGCTGATGCTAGTGAAATAGCTAAATTAATGCTTTTCCTTTCTGGAGATGAAAGTGAATTTATTACTGGATCTATTCATACTATAGATGGAGGTTTCACTGCCTAAATGCAAAATAAGAAATCTATACACTGGTTTAGGCAGGATTTAAGAATAAAAGATAATCCTTCATTAGATAGTGCCAGTCAATTCGACTCTTTACTGCCAATATATATTCTAGACGATACTAATTCAGAAGAATTCTCAATGGGAGCAGCCAGTCGTTGGTGGTTGTATCACTCATTAAGAACTCTTAATGAAAGTCTAGATGGAAAATTACTTATATACAAAGGAGATCCTTCCAAGGTTCTTGAGCAACTCGTAGAGGAACACGAAATATCTTATATTTCTTGGAACCGATGTTATGAACCTTGGAGAATAAAGAGAGATAAAGAAATAAAACAAGATTTCGAGAATAAAGAAATAAAGGTTGAAAGTTTTGGCGGTTCCTTACTTTGGGAGCCCTGGAATATTGCAAAAGATGATGGAACTCCTTACAGAGTTTTTACCCCTTATTATAAAAAAGGTTGCCTTAACTCCGATGAACCAAGGCTTCCTATAGATATATCTGACATTAAGAATCTTTATTCTGAGCAGATACAATCTGATGGCCTAGATAGCTTATCTCTTCTTCCAGATATCGATTGGTATAAAGGGTTTGAGAAAGAGTGGAACCCTGGTGAACAAGGGGCAGATGAGAGCCTAGAAAAGTTTCTAGATAAAGGTTTGCTTAATTATAAAGAGGGACGAAATTTCCCTTCTCAAGAATTTGTATCTAGATTATCGCCTCATTTACATTTTGGAGAAATATCACCTAATGAAGTTTGGTATAGAGCTAAAACAAAAGAGACAATTACTGGTATTGAAAAAAGTCTTGCTCACTTCCATAGTGAACTAGGCTGGAGGGAGTTTTCGTACTATCTTCTTTATCATTTTCCTGACTTACCTAAAGTAAATTTTCAGAAAAAATTTGATACATTCCCATGGCAAAAGAATGAAGAATTCCTTCGCCTTTGGCAAAGAGGTGAAACTGGTTATCCTATAGTGGATGCTGGAATGAGAGAGCTGTGGCAAACCGGTTACATGCATAATAGACTAAGAATGGTAGTTGGATCTTTTTTGGTGAAGAACTTGCTTATTGACTGGAGAGAAGGTGAGAGATGGTTTTGGGATTGTCTTGTAGATGCTGATCTGGCCAGTAATAGTGCTAGTTGGCAATGGGTAGCGGGCTCTGGAGCTGACGCTGCTCCTTACTTTAGAATTTTTAATCCTATCACACAGGGTTTGAAATTTGATCCTGAAGGAGAATACACAAAGAAATATGTTCCTGAATTGAGTAATATTCCAAATAAATATCTGTTTAGTCCTTGGGAAGCTCCTAAGGAAGTTCTTGATTCAGCAGGAGTTGAACTTGGTAAGGATTATCCAGAACCCATTGTAGATTTAAAGATTTCAAGAGAAATTGCTTTAGAGGCTTTTGCTACTACAAAGAAAGAAAATAATGAGTAACTCGCAAATAGATAATGCACAAGACATAGGTATATCATGGACATGTCGTCATACTTGGAAACGTTCATCAATTAATACTCTTTGGTGTTTGCTGGGCTGCTCCATAGGAGACTTTGGGACAATTCTATACTTTCAAATTAATGAGATAGCATTTCCGATGTTGGGTATTATGACTTTGGCAATAATCAATGGCTTAATAACTTCAATTATTCTAGAAACAATAATCCTTTCACGACAGATGAATTTAAGAGCAGCATTCAATACTGCTACAGGAATGTCTTTAATATCTATGATATCTATGGAAGTTGCGATGAATACTGTGGATGTAGTTTTTGCTGGTGGGGTTTTAGTTTGGTGGGTGATACCTTTTATGTTGCTGGCAGGTTTTATTACTCCATTGCCTTATAACTATTACAGACTTAAGAAATACAATTTAGCTTGCCACTAATAATGTCTGCTAAAGAAAATTTGAAAGAAATTTTAGAAAATCTAAATCCTTACTTAGTTAAAGAATCTTTCATTTTCATGACCTCCAAAGAACCTATTAAGGAACTGGTCAATTCTTTAAACCCTTTAGCTACATTTATTGAGAATGAGGGCTCTACACTAGTAATTACAAAAGAAACTGCAGATAAAAATTCTATCCATTATGAAACTATCTTTAAATGTATATCTTTAAGTGTTCACTCTAGTCTTGAGAGTAGTGGATTAATTGCAACATTATCCGGCGAATTATCTAAACAAGATATACCTGCAAATGTTTTTGCTGGATATTTTCATGATCATATTTTTGTACCGAATGATATGGCAAAGAAAGCTCTAGAAATTATCTCTTCAATTGGAGATTCTTAGGATTTCTCACTCTAATTTTTATGCTTATAATGAGTTAATAAAAAGGAGAAAGTTATGTTGAAATTACATTTTGCACCTAATTCTAGAGCCGGAAGGATTCTTTGGCTTCTGGAAGAGCTAGAATTACCTTACGAACTCAATAAGATGGCATTTAGCCCTACTGATTTAAAATCTGACGAACACAGAGCAAGACATCCATTAGGCAGGGTCCCAGTTTTAGAGGATGGAGATACTCAAATTTGGGAGTCAGGAGCAATAACTGACTACATCTTGGAAAAGCATAAAAATGGAGGATTAAAACCTTCAGTAGACTCTGAACATTTTGCAAAATATCTTCAGTGGTTTCATTATTGCGAAGGAATGGTGATGCCTCCTATGAATACTATTGTTGTTCATACTGTCATTCTTCCTCCTGAAAGGAGAGATGAGACAGTTTTAGGTCAAGCACAAAGACTTCTTTCTAATGCTTTGAAGCCTGTTAACGAAAATTTGGAAGGCAAAGACTATTTGATAGGTGATTTCTCTGGAGCTGACATAATGCTTGGACATTCTTGTTTTATGAGTAATCGTTTGGGGTGTGTCTCAGATGAAATGAGCAATATAAAAGCATATGTAGAGAAATTGGAAAGTAGACCTGCTTTCAAAAAAGCCATAGAAACCCAGTAGACTTTGAGTAAGATAAGGATATTTTCTTATCTTCCTAACCCTAGGGTGTGGAAGTCTATTATTACTGCCAAAATTGGTGGTATAGATCTAGAGGTAGTTGGGGATAAACCGAGTAATATGCCAAATTGGTTATGGGACTTTGATGCCAAGCCAATATCAGAAGAAGATAAACAGGAACTTAAGTCATTTGAAATCAAAAGTAAGAGAGGCTTTAAAGGTTCCTTGTATAAGACAGATGGTTTTATAGAACAACATCCTTTTGGAACTGTACCGGCAGGATTCGTAGGCGAGGGACGACTTGGGGTTTTTGAATCTAATAGCATCTTAAGAGCGGTTGCAAGAGAGTGTAAAGATAAATCTCTTTATGGAGGCAGTGATTTAAATTTCACATCCCGAATAGACAGTTTTTTGGATGCTAATCTTGTTTTCTCAAGAGAATTTCAAGTTTATCTTTTGGAACTTGAAGATATCACTACCTATACTTATGAAAGAACTAAAGCTGCTTATGAGTTTTATCTTGATGGCCTTGAAAAAGCATTATCTCTTACAAGGTTCATAGCCGGTGATCAATTAACTATTGCTGATATATCTTTTGTATGCGAATTTGCACAATTTCTGAGAGAGGGCCACTACCTAGAGCAGCTAGAAACTAAAAATTTAGCACTGATAAGTGAAAACTTTCAAATAGACTATCCTTTAACTTTTCAGCATTTTAAAACTTTGTGTAATCAAGAAGAGTTTTTAGATGTAATGGGCTCTTATTTGGACTGGTACGAAATGTAATTTATGGACTATGTTGAAATAGCTATACCGTTTTTTTTATTGGCTCTTGTCCTGGAATTAGCCTATGGGAAATTCATTGGTAAGAATACCTATAGATTAAACGATACTATTAGTAGCCTTTTTATGGGATCTATAAGAGGTACGAGCGGAATTCTTAAGATAGGTTTTAGTGGTTACGTGTACTATCAAATTGAAACACATTTTGCACTTTGGAGAATGGACACCAGTCTTTGGATAACTTGGATATTTGCATTTGTTGCGTACGACTTTTTTTATTATTGGTTTCATCGTATTAGCCATGAGAGACAGATATTCTGGGCATCTCATGTAGCTCATCATCAAAGTGAAGAATATAATTTATCTACTGCTTTAAGGCAGACTGGAACAGGCTTCTTTATCTCTTGGATCTTTTATATCCCATTATTTTTAATTGGAGTGCCTTCTTACGTAATGGTATCAGTAGGTACACTTAATTTAATTTATCAGTTCTGGGTTCATTCTAGGCATATTCCTAAACTTGGATGGTATGAATTATTCTTTGTAACGCCTTCCAATCATAGAGTTCATCATGCTCAGAATGATATTTATGTAGATAAGAACTACGGAGGTGTCTTTATAATATGGGATAGGCTTTTCTCAACTTTTCAAGAAGAACAAGATAATGAAGAATGTATTTACGGAATAAGAGGAGCAATCAAAACTTTCGATCCTGTTAAGGCAAATATTCATATCTATCAAAAAATTTTTAGGGATTTATCCTATTCTTTCTCTCTTAGAAATTTCTATAATGTTATAACTGCTAGAGCGGGTTGGTCGCCAGATGGATCAGCCATACCGAAATTTGATCCCGAGAATTTTGAAAAGCATGATCCTGAAATAAAAACTCTAACGAAATTTTATGCTTTTATGCAGTTTTTATGCATGTCGTATGCAGCAGTAGTACTCTTTGCTGATAAGAATATGGAATATGATCAAGGAGTTGTCCTTGTTTCCATAGTTATCTTCTCGATGTACTGCACAGCTAAATGGCTAGATGCCGAAAAGATAATAAAGATAGAGTATATTAAGTTAGTGTTTATATTTGTTTGTCTTTGTTATCTCTATACTTTTAGTCCAGAAATTCTTCTAATTAATGTACTACTTGTTTATTTGCTATTAAACATTGCTTTTATGCCTTTTTTAAAGCGCGCGTAAAGATATGGAAGATCTTCAAAAATGGATTAAGAGTTACCCAGATTTTCCTTCTAAAGGAATTCTATTTAGAGATATAAGTCCCTTATTGGCTGAACCCAAAGGGCTTAGGCTGTTGAAAGAAAAATTTGTTGAAGCTATTAAACCTCATGCTCCTGATTATATTGCAGGCATAGATGCAAGGGGTTTTTTGTTTTGCACCTTGGTTGCAGAACACCTAGAGCTTGGCGCTTTAATGATACGAAAGCCCGGTAAACTTCCTGGAGAACTTATAGAAAAAAATTATGAGCTCGAATACGGCACTAACTCTTTGAGTATTCAAAAGAAAGATCTAAAAGATAAATCTGTAGTGATTGTAGATGATCTATTAGCAACAGGCGGTTCTATGAAATGTTCCAAAGAGCTATTAGAGTCTTTAGGTGCCAAAGTGGTTGGAGGGGCTGTTGTTATAGAACTTAAGTCCCTAAATGGATCATCTAAAATTGATATACCCATTACTAGTCTCATAAGTTATGCAGACTGAGTTAACAAAAAAAAATACACTTATTGCAGTTGCAATGGAAGAGGAGCTGAGTATTGAACAGGCTGAAGGATGGAGGGTTGTCTATACCGGGATAGGTAAGGTAAACGCACTAATTTCAGTTAATAGAGCTTTAAGAATAGACAAACCAGCCAATATTATTAACTTTGGAACTGCCGGTTCCTCAAGGGTTGATTTAAAAGGTCTACATGAGGTTACCACTTTCAAGCAGAGAGATATGGACTTAAGAGATATAGGTCTTCCGCTTGGAGTTACTCTTAACGATGACATCAGTGACATTTTCCTTGATAGGCCGGGTTTAAGTTGCGGCACTGGAGATAGTTTTGTTACTTCAAAACAAGAAATAAAGACTGATTTGTATGATATGGAGGCTTACGCACTTGCAAAGCTCTGTTTAATAGAGTCAATTAATTTCTTTTGTTTCAAATATATTAGTGACGAGGCAAATGACAGCGCATCTGAAGATTGGAATAAGAACGTTTCAAAAGGAGGCGAAGCTTTCCAAATTTATTTGAAAAATTTAAATGGATAACCTAAAAATAGTACCTTTCAATAAAGATTACAAACCGGCATTTGAATTCCTAAATAGGGCTTGGATAGAGGAATATTTCGTCATGGAAGAAGAAGACCTTAAAACTCTTCAAAATCCTGAGTCTTATGTTCTTGAGAAAGGAGGAGAGGTTTTTTTTGCTATTTTAGATGGTGAAGTAGTAGGAACTGCTGCAATGATTCAAACAGATAAAGGAATTTACGAGCTGGCAAAGATGGCTGTTGCAAGACAGTTTCAAGGACTGGGTATAGGAAAAAAATTATTAAAGAGATGTGTTGATTTTTCTAAAGAAAGAGAAGCTACAGAAATTTTTTTGATTACAAATGATTCTTTGAAACCCGCTTTGAGTCTGTATCTTTCTTTTGGTTTTGTATTAAATGATCAGAATGATGATAATAGATATGAAAGAGGTAATACTAAAATGAACTTATTAATTGGAGGGAAATAATATGATAGATCTAGATCTAAGTGGCAAAAGAGCTGTAGTTACAGGAGCAAGTCTTGGTATTGGTGAAGCGACAGTAAAAATGTTAGCTGAACATGGAGCTGATGTCTCTTTTTGTGCACGAACTGCTGAATCGGTAGAAAAACTATCTTCTCTAAAAACTATAAATGGTTCAATTAAAGGTTATGTGGCAGATATGGGAGAGAGAGAATCAACACAAAGTTTTATAGAAAATGTCCAAGAAGATGGCAATGTAGATATCCTGGTTAACAATGTTGGTGCATCTCCTTCAAGAAATTTTCTTTATATGACGGATGAAGACTGGCAAGAACTGCATGAACTCAATCTACTTTCTGCGGTTAGGTGTACCAGGTCTTTTTTACCCGGTATGAGAGCAAATAAATGGGGCAGAGTAGTTATGATTTCTAGCTCTGCAGGAAAGTATCCAAATGCGGCCCTGATAGATTATGGAGCAACAAAGGCAGCTATGATCTCTATTTCAAAGTCATTGGCAAAAAAATATGGTGCAGATGGAGTTCTAATTAATTCTGTCCTGCCAGGACTTATTCATACTGCTATGTGGGAAAGGGCAGCTACTGAAATTGCTGAAGCAACAGGCGGAAAAATGGAAGATGTTATAAAAGGTAATGGAGCTTCAGTGCCAGTAGGAAGATATGGAACTTCTGAAGAAGTTGCATCGCTTGTGACTTTTTTATGTTCTGATGCTGCTTCATATATTAGCGGAACATCTATAGAAGTAGACGGAGGACAAGCAGGGCATATATAAATGAAAGAATTTTATGGTTCATGTCACTGTGGTCTAGTTAAATTTAAATTTTCTACAAAAGATATATTTGAAGACATATACAGATGTAATTGTTCTTTGTGTTTAAAAAAATCTATTGTTATGAAATCAATAAAGAAGGATGCATTTTCATTACTGTCTGGAGGAAAACATACGACTGAGTATCAGTGGAATAAGAATATTGCTAGGCACTTCTTTTGTAAGAATTGCGGAGTCTATACACATCATGTTAGAAGAAGAGATCCTTCCCAGATAAGTGTAAATATTCATTGTGTTGATGATATATTGTTAACTCCTGATATAAAAATTAACCAGATAGATGGAGCTAGTCACGACTAGGATTTATGCTAATAACTAAAAAACCCAATTATCTTTTATTAAAAGCTTCTCTAGTGCTTTCTTTAATTATTTTTTCATTTTATTTATTGTTTCAATTAGATCTAATTGAATTGATAATTAATTCTGATCGTAGCAAGATTTCTTTGATAATTTTAGTTATATACCTATTGGCTACTTTACATTGGTTTTATATAGCTATTACTCTGGACAAAGAGATATCAAGTATAGATAAACCTGAAAAAGATACTTTAATTGGTAGGTACCTTATAAAAAGAAATGATCTTGAGAAGACCCCGTCTCTTTACAATCTACTGGAAGACGAACTTTCTAACAGACATTCGATAGGCTATTTAATTGTGGATATATTATTAAAACTTGGACTTACGGGTACGGTAATAGGCTTTATTTTAATGTTACTACCTATAGGTGAGATTAAAGATTTTGATCCACAAATACTACAAAAGTTGCTATCCACCATGAGTGGAGGGATGGCAGTAGCCTTGTACACAACATTAACTGGTCTTGTAACTAGCATGTTATTGAAGTTTCAATATTTCTTATTAGATTCAAGCCTCAGTCAAAGCTTGAATCATCTGAATTCAGAATATAAATGAAACATAAGATCCTTCAGAAATCTGAAGAACAGGATGTATTTACGGATTTACTTTTTAATGCGTTATTGGGATTTGCCTTCATGTTTGCCATCGCATTTATGTTAATTAATAATTCTGAGGAGTCTGGAAAGATCAATACAAAGGCTGAGGTATTAATATCTATTCAATGGCCAGATGAACATCCTGATGATGTTGACGCGGTTGTAGAAGATCCTCAAGGAAGTTTAGTTTGGTACCACAATCGAGATTCAGGATTAATGCATCTTGATAGGGATGATAGAGGTAACCTGGCAGACAACATTAGTCTCAAAGGAGAAGTAGTTTCCAGTCCAATTAATCAAGAGACAGTAACAGTTAGAGGATTACAGACAGGAGAATATGTGATTAATTTATTGCATTACAAATCAAATTATCAGGATCCTCTTCCGGTGACAGTCAAAGTAGAAAAACTTAATCCCTCGGTGGAGTTAATTTATTACGGACAACACTTTCTCAATGGTGTGGGGGATGAAATTACAGCATTGAGATTTTCTGTCGATGGCAACAAAGAAGTTTCAAACATAAATCAACTTCCTAAGAGACTTCTTACCAAAGCTCTTGGTGGCAAATAACTATGCTAGAGGAAAGACTCTTACTGACGATTTCTTACGTTGTTGTGGCAGCTCTTCTGCTGATCTTTTGCTTTTATACTAGCTTTTCAAGAAAAATTAAATTAGTGGCGATAATAGCTTTATCTATTTTTTATATTATTAGCTGGAATGGTTTTTTAGGAATATTAGGATGGCCTACTTCAGAAGAATTACCTGAAAATTTCAATATTTCTTGGGTTGTAATACAGGAACCAAATAAACGTAAGACTAACGAAGGGGGCCTTTTTTTATGGATAAGGGAAATTGACCCTTCAAATAAACCAATTGGAGATCCTCGTTCTTATAAATTAATTTGGAATGAAGAAAATCATAAAAAAGCTCAAGAGGCCTTACATAAATTAAAAGAAGGAGAGCAGCTTAATGGAAGAAAGTCTTATGGTGTTCTAAACAAAGAGAACAAAGGCAAGAAGTCAAATGCTTATGAAATTCAGGAGGGTGAACCAGAGCAGGGGAGGCCTTCATTTGAATTTGTTGAAATACCTCCTCCCGATCTCCCTCCAAAAACACTCACCTTAGATTAGTGATCTACTCTTCTTCCTGGCCGAACCATGTGAATTGCGGGGCTTCCATATTCCCCAAAGCAACTTCTCTATCTTCATGAGCTCGCGCTTTTACATAGTGGTGTATATTTTCTACCTCTTCTTCTGATAGTACATCAGCAAATGATGCCATACCATTATTAGCTAGAAGCCCTTCAAGAACAATCTGATTAAAGGCATCATGAGTTCCGGCTGTCATTTTTCTTAGATCTGGTATTCCACCAGCCGATTTAACCACAAAGCCATGGCAAACGGCGCAATAGTCATTGTAGTTACTCTCACCATTTTGTAGCTGTCCGATGCTTACTTGCATTAAATTTTGTTCGGGAATTGTTTTATCTCTAACATCTGGGATAGGCAATGTTTCAGTTCCACCAAGCTTAAAGGTAAGCATTCTTCCAAAATTGTTATAGGTCAGAGAGGCCTGCACCTCAATGGGTGGTAAAGGTTCTCCTCCAAACATATCTCCACCACCTGAACCGGTAAGTATAGAGACGTATTGCTCTCCATTGATTTCAAAGGTTATTGGAGGAGCTAACATGGAAGTATAGGTATTAAATTCCCATAGTCTTTCACCAGTTTCTTTATCATATGCTGAGAACATACCTAAAGCATCACCTTGGAAGACAAGTCCACCTGCAGTTCCTAAAACTCCACCATTCCAGTAATGAGGTATAGCTACTGACCACTTAGTTTCACCTGTTAAAGGGTCAAAGGCCTTTAAAAATCCTCCTGGTTTTGGCTGAGATTCTAAATTATTAAGAATATTTTGAGCAAGAGAACTCATTTCTATCCCCATATTCCACCTTCCAGGATTTCTTTTGTAAACTCCAGTTTTTTTATAGTCTTCTTGTATCGCATAGAAAAAAGGATTTTCTTGAGTGGGTATGTAAGCTAAGCCAGCATCAAGGTCTATAGACATTGCTTGCCAATTATGGGCTCCTAGAGGTCCAGGTAAAACCCAAGCTCCATTATCTGAATAATCTACTTCTGGATTTTCAACTGGTCTACCCGTCTCTAGATCAACATGAGTCGCCCAAGTTACTGCTGCGAATGGGTGTGCCCTAAGCACTTTTCCGTCTTCTCTATCAATCACATAAAAGAAACCATTTTTAGGAGCTTGAAGAAGAACTTTTTTCATTTCTCCATCTACTTCCATATCAGCCAAAGCCATATCTTGTACAGCAGTGTAATCCCAATTATCTGCAGGAGTGGTTTGATAGTGCCATTTATAAACACCGGTGTCAGCATCTACCGCAACAATAGAAGATAAGAATAAATTATCACCTCCACCAGGGGATCTAATTTCTCTTGTCCACGGAGAACCATTTCCAACACCTAGATAAACGTTATTAAAATCAGGATCATAAACTATTGAGTTCCAAACAGTTCCTCCTCCACCAAATTCCCACCAGTTTGTTCCTTTCCAAGTTTTTGCGGCCATTTCCATTGCAGGATCTTCAAAACCTAAATCAGGGTTCCCTGGAACAGTATAGAATCTCCATACCTGATCTCCACTTTCTGAATCATAGGCAGTTACATAACCTCTAACGCCGTATTCAGCACCACCATTACCAATATAAACTTTTCCTTTAGCCACTCTCGGAGCACCAGTTATGGTATAAGCTCTGGTTCTATCAATGATGGTATCTACTTCCCAAACCTTTTCTCCAGTTTCAGCATTTAATGCAAACAGTCTGCCATCAAGGCTAGCTGAGTAAACTTTTCCGTTATAAACCGCAACCCCTCTGTTGACAATGTCACAGCATGCTTTTCGGGCCCATTCACCTGGAACATTAGGGTCGAAACGCCAAATGGTTTCACCCGATAAAGCGTCTACTGCATAAACTCTGCTCCATGTGCTTGTAAAAAACATGATTCCATCAACTACAATTGGGGTCGCTTCAAGCGCTCTATTGGTTCCCATGTCTTTAGACCAAACTAAACCTAGGTCTCGAACATTTTCTCTATTAATTGTTTTTAGTGGAGAAAACCTCTGTTCTTCGTAATCTCTTCCAAAGGCTAACCAATTTCCAGGTTCGGATTCTGCCGATAAAATCCTTTCATCATTAATAAGCCCAATTTTTGAAGAACCGCTTGAGGGTTCTATTTCAGAGATCTCTTCTTTTGAAGATTCACTGCAGCTGGAAAGACCTATAGTCAGTATAAGTCCTAAGTAGAAAATTTTATTTTTCATTGATTGCCCCAAATTTTTTATTAACTCTAACTCTTTTTTTTGTTATTTGGAATATAACATCCAAAGAATATTTACTATATGATTAGTCTATCTATGAAATATTTATTTGCTATTATTACTTTAATATCTCCCTTGCTGCTAATGACTAAAGTTATAGATAATTTAGATGACAAGAGGGTTGAGTGGGTACCTTTTTCCGATCAAGTGATGGGAGGAATATCTGAGGTCAAGTTTTCTGAAGACTCAGAAGATGGACTGTCTTATTATCATATGGAAGGTAATGTCAGTACTGAGAATAATGGAGGATTTATTCAGTTTAGGGCTGATATTGGAATAGAAGATAAGCCTTACAAGGGTTTTAGAGTCAAAACTAGAGGTAATGGAGAAGAGTACTATTTATTTTTAAGAACTTCAAAAACCAGATTACCTTGGCTCTATTACGGTTCAACTTTTAAAACAACAAGCGAATGGCAATGGATAGAAATACCTTTTTCTTCTTTTAAAAAAAGCGATGGAAGATTCAGTAGGTTTGTTCCTGAAGAGTTTGATCTTACAACTATTAAGAATATAGGTGTAGTAGCTTATGGAAAAGACTTCTATGCCGACATTGACATAGCAGGTTTAGAGCTTTACTAACCCAAATCTCTAAAGTTAGGCTTTCTTTTGGCTACAAAAGCAGAAACACCTTCTTTAAAGTCTCGAGAATCAGTTCTTACTCTTTGTGTTTCTTTTTCATAATCCAACTGCTCACTAAGAGTACTAGATAAGGCTCTATCATGAGCTTTTACAATGGCTTTTAAACCTTCAATTGGGCCATCTGCTATTTTTTCAGCTATCTCTTCAGCTTTATTAATCAGTTGATCATCTGCAACACAATCCCATATCAGGCCCCATTCTTTAGCTTGTTCAGCTGACAAATCTTCTCCTAATAACCCCATGCCGTTTGCTCTAGCCCTACCAATGAGATTAGGTACAAACCAAGATGCTCCTACATCTGAAATAATTCCTAAGTTTGGACCAAAAACTAATTTAAATTTTGCAGAGGATGAAGCAATTACAATATCTCCACAGAGAGCTAATCCTACTCCTCCGCCCGCTGCTATTCCATTAATGGCAGTTATTACGGGTTTATTTGATTGGGTTATTGCTTTGACTAAAGGATTAAAAGCATTCTCCATATTAGTAAAAGTAGCCTCACCCGAAGAAAGCCCTTGAGTTTTTGGCCAGCCCCCATCAACTAAATCAGCTCCTGAACAAAACCCTCTGCCGCTTCCAGTAATTATTATTGATCGAACTTGTTTATTGGATTTTGCTTCATTAATATTCTCAAGTAACCCAAGAATTAAATCAGCGTTCATTGCATTCAATACCTCGGGTCTATTCAATGTTAGTGTTAATACACCTTTTTTACTTAAGTTGTTTCTTATAGTTTCGTTCATAATCTTATCTAATCAAATTGTTTTTCAGTACTGGCAAATAAGAAATAAAATATTCCTCCAAAGAAAGTAATACCAGCCACTACATAAAATACCATATCCCATGAGTTTGTTGCATCTAATATCATTCCAGTGATTATGGCTCCTATAAATCCAGGAATAGCAGCAAACATATTAGTTATTCCCATCAATCTTCCAGTATGTTCAGGTCCAATATCAGCATGATTCACAATAAACCCTCCAGCACTAAAACCTCCAAATACGTTACCTAAACACATAATGGCTATAACGCCGGCAACGCTATTGAGCTCAGGAACAATACATAAGCAGATACCACTTCCACCGAAAGCTATAGTGTTGCAAAGCTTCCTAACGGTAATTAGCTTTACTCCTTTATTGGTTAGGAAATCTGCAAAATACCCCCCTATGTTTAAAAATATAAAGGAGGCTATGTGAGGTAACATTGCTAATAAACCTACTGCAGCCATTGGCACACCTAAACCGTCTTTTATGAAGATAGGAAGCCATGATAAAAAAACAAATAAGCTGTAATTATTACAAAAATGTGCCACAGCAATAGCCCATAGAGGTAAGTTTCCTCTCCATTTAGAAAAAGCTAGAGTTTCTGCTTTATTAGAGGCAGGTGCATTATTGGTTATAAATTCTAATTCTTCATTAGATATATTCGGGTCTTCCTTAGGTGTAGAGAAAACGATCTTTTGCCAATAAAAATACCAAATAAAACCTAAACCGCCATATAAATAAAAAGCCCATTCCCAGCCCAGTCTTAAGATGATTATTGGTGTTACTACAAGACCAAAAATAGTTCCTATTGGTATAGCGCTGTTAGTGATAGCCACAGAGCGAGCACGTTCACTAAATGGAACCCACCTAGCATATAAACTGTGCCACGCTGGAAAAGTAATACCTTCTCCAAGACCCATACCTATTCTGGCAATAATTAGAGCAGCAAATCCTCCATAAAAAGCCCATGGAGTGATAAAAGTAAATATTGACCAAACAATTAGACCAACACCAAGAACTATTTTTGCACCCATCCTATCTGATAATAGGCCTCCTATTATCTGCGTTAAGATATAGCCAATATAGAAGCTGGATAGAATAAAACCCCTTTGGGTTTCAGACCAACCCATACCTTCACTCATTGGAATTATTGCCAGTGAGATTACCACTCTGTCTATATAACAAATGAAAACAGCGGCTACTGTTAATGAAATTACTTTGTATCTTTGTAGCATCCTTTCTTTTTCTCCCCTTTGAAGCATATAAGATACATTTTTCTTAGATTAATTAAAAATAATTTTAGAAATTAGTTATGATAATTTATTCATAAGGGAGAAAAGCTTTGAATAAAAAATCTAATCACTTGCTAGATGGAATTAAAGTTATTGATGCTGCAAGTTTTATTGCCGGGCCTTCTGCAGCGACAATAATGTCTGACTATGGTGCAGAAGTTATAAAAATTGAACCACAGAGCGGAGATAGTCTTAGAAATTTAATTGTAAATGGGAGAATGCCTGAAGGAAAAGAGAATTACTGCTGGGAATTAACCTCAAGAAATAAAAAAAGTATCTCTCTTAATCTTAAAGATGATGTCGCCCATAAAATATTAGTGGATTTAATTAAAAGTGCAGATGTATTTATTACAAACATGCCGTTCCCAATAAGAGAAAAATTGAAGATAACAGCCCAAGATGTTCGACCACATAACAGTAAAATAATTTATGCTTCATTAACTGGTTATGGAGAGGTTGGACCTGATGCTGATAGAACAGCATATGACTCTATGGCATGGTGGGCACGAAGTGGGTTGATGGACTGGGTCAGACCGTCTGATAATTCTCCTGTAGCTTGGTCAACACCAGGTATGGGAGATCATCCGACAGGTATGGCACTGTATGGAGCCATAATGACAGCCCTCTATAAACGAGAACGAACAGGGGAAGGTAGTGAAGTTTCAACATCTTTAATGGCAAATGGTGCTTGGGCTAATGGTGTTTTTATTCAGGCAGCCTTAATGGATATTGAATTTCCTGAAAGACCAGAACCTCTACCAAGACATCCTTTCTATGATTTTTATACAACAAAAGACGAAAGAGAATTTGCACTTGGAATGATAAATTCCAGAATAGAATGGCCAAAACTTATAGAAGTTTTAAAACGAGATGATTGGAAAAAAAGAAACCTTTTTGATTTTGAAAACCCTTTTGAAAATGCTGATGTATTAAGAACTGAACTTGCAGAAGAATTTAGTAAAAGAAATTTAACGGAAGTTAATGAACTACTTAGAGATTCAGGAGTGACTTTTGGAATACTTGGAAGAACAACAGATCACAGAGCAGATGCTCAGTTCCTAGAGACTGAAACACTTGTTCCTCTTGAGCATGATTCATTTGATGATTTATTAACTGTGAGTAGTCCATTTCAAATTCTAGGAGAAAATAAAGTAGATTTTTTGAGAGCTCCCAAAGTAGGTGAGCACACTAAACAGGTACTAAGAGATATGGGCTTAGAAGATGAAGAATTAGATTCTCTCAAAGAAAACAAAACAATTTATTGGCCAGATAAACAACAATAATTATGATTAAAAAATTAAGATCTCATGGATTACCAATATTCATAACACTTCTTTTTTTTGGATGCTCACAAGATGAAGTTTGTATGGATGCAGATTTAGTTTTACTGAATACAAAAGTATATACAGCAAACCCCTCTCAACCAGAAGCAGATGCTTTGGCTATAAAAGGCGATAAATTTATATTCATAGGCTCGAATTCTGAATCAACTAACTATAACTGTGGAAACAATAAGGTATTGGATTTAGACAACGCCTTTGTATATCCAGGGTTTATAGATGCACACGCTCATCTTAAAGGAATCGGGTACAGGGAGATTGATCTTAATCTCCAAGGTGCTGAAAGCTTAAAGAGCATGCTTACTCAAGTTCAAATACACGCTAATAAAAAACTATCAGGTGATTGGGTGGTAGGAAGAGGGTGGATAGAAAAGAAATGGCCTGAAGCAAGATTTCCTACATTGCAAGAGCTTGATGGAATATCACAAGATAAACCCATTGCACTTGAGCGTGCAGATGGTCATGCAATTATTGTAAATAGTTTAGCCCTAGAATTAGCTGGAATAGATAAGAACACACTTGATCCTATAGGAGGAAAGATCGATAGGGATATGAATGGAGAGCCAAATGGAGTTCTAATAGATAAAGCTTCTTTATTAGTAGAATCAATTATTCCCAAAAGAACTAATTTAGAAGAAAAGAATGCTTTAAAAGAGGGTTTAGATCGTACGGTAAGAATGGGCTGGACTCAGCTTCATGATGCTGGTTCGCCACTAGCAGACTTCAATCTTTTGAAAGAAATAAAAGAAGAAGGCAACTTTCCAACAAGGATACATATGTATATTAGTGACGGAGAAGATGCATTGAAATTTATTGATAATGGACCCTTTATAGACCCTGATCATATGTTAACTGCTCGAGGAGTAAAGCTTTATGCAGATGGAGCAATAGGATCAAGAGGGGCGGCGTTCTTCAAAAAATATGATGATTATGAAACAAAAGGTTTTCTTATCTTTCAGAAAGAAGAAACGATGCCTAAGTTAATTAAAGCTCTTGTAAATGGTATACAAATTCAGACGCACGCCATAGGAGACCTGGCTAACAAAGTGACTCTGGATTGGTACGAGGAAGCATTTAATAAGATCTCTGAAGCCAATAGGATGATTGAAGAACCTCGTTGGAGAATTGAGCATTCTCAAAACATTTTGCCTACAGATCAAAAGAGATTTGCTGACTTAAAAGTGATTGCTTCGATGCAACCTTCTCATGCAATTGGAGACTTGCATTTTGCTCATAAACGTCTCGGAATTGAAAGATTAGAAAATGCTTATACATGGAGGAATTTAATTGATTTAGGTGTAGTGGTTGCTGGAGGTTCGGATGCACCTGTGGAAATAGGAGATCCAAGAATAGAATTTAAGGCTGCAATAGGAAGAAAAGATCTAGATGGATTTTACAAAGATTATTGGAACCTTGAACAATCCGTTAGTCGAGAAGAAGCCTTATATATGTTTACTAAATGGGCTTCATATTCAGTATTTGAAGAAGACATAAAGGGAACAATAGAAATTGGAAAGCTTGCAGATCTCACAATATTCTCAAAAGACTTAATGACCATTCCTGAAGAAGAGATTATGTCTTCAGAAGTTGTTATGACAATTGTTGGGGGTCAGATCAAGTATTCAAGATAAAAAAAAGGGGCACCTAAATGCCCCTCTTTTTTGAATCCACTATTTATAAGTCCATTCCTAGTCTTATGTAGTAGAAAGCACCCATGAAACCTAAAGGTGCGAACTCAGGGTAGATTGCTCCACAACAAGTTACACCAGTATCTTTTTCAGGATACTCATCAGTGATATTTTCAGCACCGATTGTGAACTGATAGGTTCCCATATCTCTTGTAAACTCTAGATCAAGCTGCTGCTGATCGTCTAGAGTAGTGATATCAGGATTACCTAAATCATTTAGTCCATAGTAGTATTCAGACTCACCAACATGCATATATCTTGCAAGGATTGTCCACTCACCCACATTATGAACCGCACTTAAGTTCCATCTATTTTCAGGAAGTAATGCCTCTAAAGCATTAATTCTTGAAGCGCTGATTAGAGATGAATTATCAACTTCTGTATCAGTTTCATTATAAACAAAAGTAAAGTCAGTTACTCCTCCCATCATTTCAGTAGAGTAAGTAGCTACAACATCTATACCTTCAGTAGTGGTATCGAAGTCGTTAGTAAAGAACCTAAATGTCTGCATATCACTTGCACCAGGAAC
>TARA_Y200000002_G_scaffold277860_1_pt1 | contig 18659 bp, 17 predicted proteins | sample TARA_Y200000002 | Tara Oceans TARA_Y200000002 (sample SAMEA2619388) | marine metagenome | biome: marine biome (ENVO:00000447); feature: surface water layer (ENVO:00002042); material: "saline water (ENVO:00002010), including plankton (ENVO:xxxxxxxx)" | depth 5 m | reverse complement strand
GAGTGTAAAGCTATTCGTATTCATGGAACAAAAAAAGATAAATACAATAGCGAAATGATTGGTTTAAATGGTAGGCTTGATAGTATTCAGGCAGCAGTTTTATTAGAAAAATTGTCTATTTTTGATGATGAGCTGAAAATGAGAAATGAAGTTAATTCTTATTATCGAAAATATCTAAATAATGCACAGCATCATCCCAAGGGGTATCAATCTGCCCACGCTTTATTTTCAATCGTATTAGGGTCAAACAACATAAGAGAAAATTTAATTGAAAGATTATCACAAAAGAAAATCCCTACTGTTATATACTACAAGTTTCCAATTCATTTAATGAAAGCTTTTCAGTGCTTAGGTTATCAAGAAGGGTCTTTGCCTATTTCTGAAAATTTATCATACTCAATTGTAAGTTTGCCTATGCACCCTTACCTAACTGGAGCTGATATTGATTTCATTGTTGACGCAATTAAAACAAAATAATGAAATATGTAGTTACAGGAGGTGCAGGGTTTATTGGATCTAATTTAGTTGATGAACTAATAAGTGAAGGTCATGAAGTGCATGTTATCGATAATTTCATTTCTGGTAAAAAAGAAAATTGTAATAAAGATGCTAAATATCATGATATAAATATTGCTAAAGAAGTAAATCTAAGTGTAATAGAAAAAGTTCTTGATAAATGTGATACAGTTTTTCATTGTGCTGCTTTAGCTAGGGTTCAGCCATCAATTCTTAATCCAATTAAATATGAAAAAAATAATACTATAGGAATTATGAACATGCTTAAATGTTCAGTAGACATGGGCGTGAAAAGGTTTGTATACAGCGCCTCCTCCTCTGCATATGGATCTACTAAAAAACTTCCATCAAAAGAGTCAGACAAGCCAAATCCAATATCTCCATATGCAAATCAAAAATATTATGGAGAGCTTTGCTGTAAAATGTTTTCAAAGGTTTATAATATTGAAACAGTATCTTTGAGATATTTTAATGTTTATGGAGAAAGACAAAATTTGGGAGGAGCATACGCTACAGTTGTAGGAATATTCCTAAATCAATTAATAAATAAAAATCCGTTAACAATCAATGGTGATGGTAATCAAAAAAGAGATTTTACTTATGTTGGTGATGTAGTAAGTGCAAATATTCTTGCTGCAAAATCAAAAAATGTTGGAAAAGGTGAAGTGATAAATGTAGGTAATGGCAAAAATATATCAATCAATGAACTTGCTAAAAATATTGGAGGAGAGGTTGTTTTCAATGAACCACTGAATGAGCCTTTTGCAAATTTAGCAGATATTAAAAAAGCAAAAAAATTATTAGATTGGGAACCTACAACTGATTTGATTAGTTGGATAAAAAACTATAAAAAAACTAAAGGGTTAAAATAATATGAGTAAGAAAATTTTAATAACTGGTGGAGCCGGTTTTATTGCACATCATGTTATAGATAAAGTTTTATCTACAACAGACTGGGAAATTATTACCTTAGACAGACTTGACTTCAGCGGTAATTTAAATCGTCTTAAAGAGGTTGTCTCTTCTTATCCTGAATCAGAGCAAAAAAGAGTTAAAGTTGTTCATCACGACTTAAAAGCTGAATTAAACCCTGAAATTATTTCAACTATCGGTAAAGTAGATTTTATAAGCCATTTGGCTGCAGGTTCACATGTTGACAGATCAATCACTTATCCCCTAGAATTTGTAATGGATAATGTTGTTGGAACCGCTCATATTTTAGATTATGCACGCAAGTTAAATAATTTAGAAAGATTTGCCTATTTTAGTACAGATGAGGTCTTTGGGCCAGCACCTAAAGGAATTAATTATAAGGAAAATGATAGATATAATTCTACTAATCCTTATTCAGCTTCAAAGGCTGGAGCAGAAGAATTAGTGGTTGCATATGAGAATACCTATGGTATACCCTCATTAATTACCCATACTATGAATGTTTTTGGGGAAAGACAAAATCCTGAGAAATTCATTCCAATGGTAATCAAAAAAGTAAGAGATGATGAGATTGTAACTGTGCATGCTAATCCGGAGAAAACTATCGCAGGTTCAAGACATTATATTCATGCAGAAGATGTAGCCGATGCTCTATTATTTCTTTTTAATTATAATCTGTCATCATTTTCACCAGATCCAACAGGAATGAAATGTCAAAAATTTAACATTGTAGGAAAAGATGAAATTGACAATTTATCTTTGGCACAATTTATTGCTGAAGTCCAGAAAAAAAATCTTAACTATGAAATGGTCGATTTTCATTCTCAAAGACCTGGGCACGATCTTAGATATGCACTTGATGGCTCTAAAATGAAAGAAATGGGATGGGAGCCTTATTCCGCATATGATAGGCTTGAATCAACTATTAATTGGACCTTAGAAAATGATAGATGGTTATCTATTTAATCTTTTGATTCTACAATAGCTCTTCCAACAAGCTTTTCCCAATCTTTTTCAGAACGAACTTCAAGATTTGTATTCCATGCTCCTAAAAGAGTATTTAGGTTGATTCCAATTTTTTCTGAAAAATAAAGTAATGCGCTTACATCTTTAGGAAAGCAACTTCCTCCAAATCCAAGCTTACCATCATGTCCAGGTACATCATTGTGAGAATGCCCAACTCTTTCATCAAGCTTAAAACCTTCTAATGCGTCGTCCCAATTAGCATCAATTTCATCAGAAATTAATTTCATCTCGTTCATAAAAGAAACTTTGGTTGCTAAAAAGCAATTGTTCATATACTTAATAAGCTCAGCAGTTCTATAATTTGTACTTATAATAGGAACATTTGGAAAACGAATGTTATAAAGTTTATAAACTTTCTCAGTTAATCTTTTTGGTCCTCCAAGAATGATTCTAGATTGGTTTATAAAATCAGACTTAGCGTTTTTCTCAGTCAAAAATTCAGGATTAAAAACAAGATTTAATTTTGGGTATTTTTTACAAAGATTATCAGTTGTTCCTGGAATAATTGTTGATCTAACGAGTATTATATTTTTACTATTATTAAACCTATTAATTTCTGACAAGGAGGAGTTAATTATATCAAGATTAATTGAACCGTTTCTATTCGATGGAGTTGGAAGAGATAAAAATAAAAAATCAGACTCGGTTACAGTTTCTTCAAGTGTGTTTTTTGATAAAGAAGGATTTTTATCATAAATCTTTATTGAATTCTGAAATTTAGGATGAGAGCTAAAACCATTATTTACTGCAGAACCTACAAAGCCATTACCAATTATGCCTATTCTCATAAATGTAATCCAATCAATGTATTTTCATAATTATCCCACAAATATTTCGATTTATCTATTTGAATTAATTTTTTCTTAAATGATAACATTTCATTGTAAAGATCTTCAGATTTAAAATTATTGTAGTTTATAACTATTCCTAAGTTATTTTCTTTAACAAAAGATGAAATTTTTGCACCATCATTTATAATTATTGGTTTTCCACATGCCAAAGCATCCCATATTTTATTTGGACTGGCATAAATATTATTAATATTATTTTCTGGGTAACAGCTCATTAAAAAGTCAACTTTATTTGCAATAATGTCTAAAACTTCTTTTTGTTTGATCTCTCCTAGAAAATAGTAATTTACATTTTTTGTTAAACCCATCGAAAAACTATCAGCAATCCAACCACCCGATATAACTTTTATATTCGAATTTAACAAAAGTTTCTCAACTATTTCACCACCTCTTTTTTCTGCTAACGTACCAAAATATCCAACTGTCAATTTATTTTTTTTCTTAGATATTTTAGTTTTGGGCAAATCACATTTAAGAGGATAATTAGGAATGATATAAGTTTTTTTCTGATATTTTAATGGCAAGAGTGACAGCCTTTCTTTATCGGTTACAATAATTTTTTTTACAGTACCATAAACTATTGACTTGACTAGTTGTGCTTTCTCACCTTGTAAATTCAATTTTAAAAAATATGAGTCATAAATATCTAATACTGTATCGTAAATCAAAAAATTATGAAACAAGAAAATCCATACTTGCTCATCCACAACATGCATTTTTTTTATTTTATAAAAAACTTTAGTTTGTATTAACAAAAAATTCAAAAAAATATATGCAAAAATATTTTTATGACTAAATGGTATACGTTTAATCTTAAATGCGTATTTAGCTACAATATTATCTATTCTCCTACTTGTTATTCCAATGAAGAGTAAGTCATATTCTTTTGATAAAGTTTTCAGTTCCTTAATTACTCTCGTATCACTCCCATTATTAGCTACTACAAAAATTAATTTCTCTTTTTTTTTCATAAAAAATATAATCTTTGTTATGGAACTGAAATTTCCTTCTCAAATTCTTCTTGAATTTCTATATGATCACCCTCATTCATTTCTTGAAGTTTGATTGAAGTATATGTTGAAAAACACATATCATTTATTTCATTTTTAGATGAAAATTTTTTGTTTTTGATATTATCAATAAAAGAGTTTACAGCTTCTTGCTGTCCCTTGCCTTTTGTTATAAAACTAAAATTAAATGATTCGTTTGAAGAAAACTTTTTCCAATTATTGTTATAATATTTTTTTTCTGAAACATAAACATTAATCCTTTCTTTCGGCTGATTAGGAGGTAAGTCATATCTGTAATCAATTTCTGAGGATGATCCATCATCAAAAAACATAACAAATTTACCAGTATCCTGAAGATGCTTATCTCTGCGAACACATTTTACGCTTATTAATTTTGTGTGATTTAATAACGTTAATGAAAGATCAATAAAATGGCAAAGTTCACCCAAAATTCTTCCACCACATTTTTCTTTATTGAGAAGCCAATGATCTAAAGGTAATTTTCCAGCATTTATTTTCATTATGATTTTGGTTTTCTGAAAATTTATTTTCTTTTTAATGTATGATGTCCAAGGTGCTAAAGATCGATTATATCCAACTGCATAAACAAGACTTTTTGACAACATTTTTTCCCTTATATCAATAAGCTCTTTTATAGTAATTACTAAAGGCTTTTCTACCCAAGTTGATTTAGAAAAATCTATAGATTTAATTATTAAACTGTGGTGTGATTCGTGGGGGGTGGTAATAAAAACTGAATCAATTTCTTTGTAAAAATCATTATCACTAGTTGTTGCTGAATTTATACTAAATCTTTTTTTTGCTAAAAGTATAGATAAACCTTCTCTTGCATATAATTTTTCTAAATGAACATTTTTACACTTTTTAATTATTGGAATTAAAGTTGATTGAGCATAATTACCTGCACCAATTAAACCAGCTATAGTTTTATCAGACTTATCAATTTTTTTTGACTTTGATATCGTTTGAAAATGCTTAATATTATCTTTATCGTATCTAATAAGTCTGGAAAAAAATAAAGATTTTTTAGGAAAAGCATAGATTTGACTCGCATGATTTATACTCTTCTCATCTGATATTAAGTCTTCCACTTTAATTTTTCTCGATGAAATTAGTTGAAAGAAATATGATATATTTTCGTAAGAACTACCTTCATTTTTATGGGTTTTATTACCACTTGAATTTGAAACGACTAATTCAATTTGTTTTTTAAAAAATTTTTCTCTAATTAGATTTAATCCAACTAATCCAGAAGATATAATTTTACCTTTTCTTCGAGTATATTCAGTAGCTTTATTTATAATTTCATGTGAAGTAGAAGATGCTGCAATTATTGTACAGTCTGCACCAATCCCAAGCGTATTATTTAAAATAAATTCTGATATGTCTTTTTCCTGAACTCCGATTGCTCCATGGTCTACCGCTAGTTGAACTTTTTGATCATCTATATCATGGACTATACAATTGTAGCCAAGAGCATTAAGTATGCGAAATGTTACTTGACCAAGTAGCCCCAAGCCAATTATAGCAATATTAGCAGATCCATTTGGTATACATTTTATACTTTGCATTGCTATTCCGCCTATTGCTCCAAAACTCGCTGATCTATCATTGACGTTATCTGGAATTGGAACACACATATTATGATCAATTAAGGCTTCTTCTTGGTGAAAAGAATTAGTAAAAACCCTATCACCCTTTGAAAAGCCATGTTTTGTATTTTCTTCTGATATTTCTCCAACTGCCGCGTAGCCCATTGGCATAGGAAGATCTAATTTATTTTTGATTGCTTTATATGTATCTGAAATACCACTGGATTTTATTTTATTTATGACATCTTTAACTCTGTCAGGTTGTTGAAGAGCCTTATTCAACCATCCTGACTTACCAAAATTAACGATTATAGATTCAGTACCTGTACTTATAAGCGAACAATTATTAACGACTCTGATTTTATTTGTTTTTTTTGTAGGTGATGGTACTTCTAAAAAATCAGTTTTTCCGTTTTTTAAATTTTGTGTTAATATTTTCATATTTTAGTAATCACTTCATGCTTTTATTAATAAGTGTTATTTTTTCTAGCTGATTTGGGTAATTTATCAATACTGCTTTATATTTTCCTTTGAAAACAAAAAGACTTCCAGCACCTGCTCCTATGATTTTATATCTTTTAATTAAATTGCTAATGTCATCTAAAGAGCCTGCCCCGCCTAAAACAGTTAATGGCAACGTCGTTAATTTTTTTACTTTTTCAACTAGATTATAATCATATCCTAACATTGTTCCATCCTGATCAATTGAGTTCAGTAAAATTTCTCCAACACCCATTTTTTTTATTTTATCTATAAAATCAGTTAATTCAATTCCAGTTTTCTTTTTACCATTATGAGTAAAAATATCGTAACCTAAGCCTAAAAATTTTTTTTTAACATCTAATACAACAACAACACTTTGATTTCCTACAGATTCAGCAATATCTTTTATTAAATTAGGATTTTCAATAGCAGCAGAACTAATCGCAATTTTTTCAATACCTAATGAAAATATATTTTTTGCTTGATCTAATTTTTTTATACCTCCGCTGTAACAAAGAGGCATCCTAGATTGATTTGCAATTTTTTCAATAAGACTATAATCAGGCTCTGTGTTACTAACTGTAGCATCAATATCTGTGATTATCAATTCATCAACCGATTTCTCATTAAAAATTTTTACAGCATTTAAAGGATCACCAACATATTTTGGATTTTTAAAATTAACGGTTTTAACAAGTCCTTTCTTATGAATCAAAAGATTGGGTATAATACGAGGGTAGAGCATTAAATTGTTGAAAAGTTGTAGAGTAATTTTTCTCCGTTAACATGACTTTTTTCAGGATGGAACTGTACCCCAAAAATATTATTTGATCTAGTTGCGCAAGTAAATGTAGAACCGTATGTACATTCTGCTAAAATATTTTCCTTTTTGTTGCATTTAAAATAGTAAGAATGAAGAAAATAAAATCTATCGCCATCATCAATTTCTGAAAATAGAGGATTATTTCTATCATTAATATTAATTGAATTCCAGCCCATGTGAGGTAGTTTTGTACTGAACTCAATTTTTCTGTAATCAAAAATTTTTACTTCAGCATCAATCCACCCTAATCCTTTTTCTTTACCCTCATCGCTTGAGTTTCCAAGCATTTGTAATCCAACGCATACCCCAAGGATGGGGACCTGATTTTCTAAGACCATTGATTCCACTTTATTTTTTAAACCTGAATTTTTAAACTTTTTCATAGCATCATCAAAAGCGCCTACTCCAGGTAAAATTAATTTACTAGTTTTATCAAGTTCTTTTTTTTCATTAACTATTATAAAGGGTATATCCAATGCTTTGTAAATATTGGAAAATGCTCGGATATTCCCCAGTCCATAATCTAATATCCCAATCACCTTTTACCACCTACTTCTAATCCTGCTATCCTCATAGCTTTTGCTCCAATATTATAAATTTTGTCCTGTGATTTGAAATCTTTATATGTTTTTTTGCTTATAGTCATATATTTTTTTAATTCACTAGTTTCTATTGATAATTTATTGCTTATAAATTCAAAATCATTTTTAATGGTTTCTTTATCGTATGCCGGTTTTTTTAGCTTGCTTATTGCTTCATCTCTGGTCATTTGATTAGTTAAAATCAAGCTTGAATACTGAACTTTTCTAGTATCGTATCCAAACCTTTTTGGTAACCAATAACTTTCATAGAATCTTGTAAAGCGTGATTCAAAATGTTTTTGTGGGTATTTTTGATATCCAAATTTTTTGACTAGTAGTTCCATGGCCTCATCTTTATTGTATTCAATAAAGTCCAATGGTCTTATAGTTTTAATACCTTTAAAATATGGCAAGTAGATTTTATGCCATAATATATTTGTCATAGGAAATTTTTTTAGCTTTATTGTACCAAAATTTCTATGAATATCTTTTAATTGAATTGAATCTGATTGATAGTACATCCATTCTATTGGATTTCTAATACATTCTGTTGATAAGTTTCCACCAGTTAAGATCGTCTTAACATTATACTTAGATGCAAATTTATACATTGTGGCAAAAAAAGCATGATCTTGAGGAGTGTCAATATGTGGCACTCCTGATTTGAAATATGCTAATTGCAAATCTTTCATTTCCTCCCAATCAATAACTTCTGTAAATAGATCTAATCCAAGACCGTCAATCAGCCTTTCAATATTATTTACAGCTATTTGTGAGTTCCATCCAGCATCTACATGGAAAACTAAGGGGTTCAAATCATATTTTTCTTTCATAATATATAAAAGATATGAACTATCAATTCCACCACTCATTCCCATGATACAATCAAAATCTTTACCTTTACCTTCTTTTTTAATTTTTTCAACTATTTTATTTATTCTAAAAGGATTTGATAAATTTGACTTCCATTTAGGCTCAATTATGTCATAGAAAGTATTGCAATGATCGCAAACTCCATTTGAATCAAATACTATTTTAGAGTCTGTAGTATCCATTACACAATTACTACAAATTTGAGGGGTATTTTTAATCATGAGCTTCTAAGATATTTAAAATAGAATCTTTTTAAAAGATAAAAAACAACTAATCCATGAAAAAAAATAGTCGTTGCAGCAAAGAAATTTATTCCTAACTCTTTTGGAAAATACATTAAAACAATTATCAGTGAAATGCTTGATATAAGATTAGTTAATAAAAACTCTTTTTTATCTCCAATACTAACCCAAAAAATAGTTGTTAATGTATGAAGATTTATGATTACAAAATAACAGGCAAATACTGGAAGAAGAGAAGATAGTATTTTGTAATCTTCAATAAATAAAAAATCAACTATTGCGGGTGCAAATAAAATTAAAGCTATTGATAGAATACAAACAGGAATTGTTGAAAAATAAAAATATTTTTTAATAACTGGTTTAAGTCCTCCTGCTTTATTAATCAAAGAATCTGATATTTTCAATCTCCACACTTTAGTTACTTGAGCTTGGAAAATTGTAATTAACATAATAGCGTACCATCCTGCAGAATAAATACCCATAATCTCTAATCCAAACTTGTTTTCTAGGATCAGTCTACTAAAGCCTCCATATGCAAATTCAGATAAAGCTATTGAAACAATAAATGAGTTATTAATAATGACGGGTTTAATTTCATCAAATTTCTTTAAAACAAATTTTTTAAAATAGGGCTTATATCTCCTAAACTGCCAAAATAAACTAAACAGTGTTCCTAGCCCATAAGCAAAAAATATCAAATATAAGTTTAAACTATTAAACAAAATGAAAAAGGCTAAGCATAAAACTATATAAATTGCTCTTTCAAAGAAAAAAACTATACCATAATTAACATTTTTTTCCAAAATCTCGTACAAAAAACTAAGATTAAAAACAGTTAAACAAATAACGAGTACACCAAATCCTATTGCCAAATTGTAATAAAGTAAAAAAGGAATATATAGTATAAATAGAAGGAAAAAAATTAATCTTACAGTTATGACAATATTAAATACTTCTTGGCTATTTTTTAATTTAGATTGAAGTACTGCAGCAGTACGGTCAGTCTCAAAACTTCCTATCATTGAAAGTAAATTTCCCCAAATTAATGCTTTTGAGTATAATCCAAAGTTATTTGGTTCTAATTCATTTGCAATGAATATTGAAAGAATGAATGAGAAAATTGTTGAGAAAATTTGAAGGTTTGTTAGTTTGAATAAATCTTTTAGCATTTCAATATATACTATTATTTATTTCTTTCTTTAACTAAAGATATTTCATCAAGATAATTTCTAAAAAAAATACTAATTAAAAGAAGACCAGAAGTACTAAAAAATTGACATGTCAGCATAACAAACAATAATAAAGAGTAGAAAAATATTGTTTCACTGTGTGGATTTTTAATAAGATTGAATGTCATGATATAAAATAATATTAATATTGATACAAGCCCAAATCGTATTGGAATATCTATCCAGAAATCATGAAAATTATAGTAATAGCCAGTTTCAAGTTCTTGAGCAGTAAATGCAAAAGTATCATACTTAACAAAGTCTAAATAGCCTTTATAATCATAGATTCCAGATCCAAAGCCTTTGCCAAAAAATATTTCAATAAAACTTCTATCAAAAAATAATTCATGTTCTGCAAATCGCGCAGGGTCTAAAAATCTTATACCATCGTAAAAATTATCTTTGAAAAGTTCAACAGATATAGTTTGAAAAAGTTTTATAAGCTCAAAACTCTCAAAGACATTTAAATTTGAAAATGAAATCATAGCAAGAATGATAATAATTAAATAGGCAATTTTACCAATCACATCCTTAAAGTAAATCGTCTTAATTAAATAAACTAAACACACCAAAGCAAAACTTAATATAATTTGCCTTGTGACGTATCCAAATAGAACCATTGTAACCAATGAAAAAATCAATATTCTAACAAAAATATTTTTAAAAAACACTAATGCATAGATAGCAGGGAAAACAATTAAAGATTTAGTAGAATCAAAACTTAGATATCCTCCACCATCGAACTTAAAAAAGGTAAATAGATTTACTAATTCAAAAAAAGAAAAGAATAAAAAGAACGAAAAAAGAGTTTCTAAATTTAATTTGAACGAATCAATTTTTTGATTAGCAAAAACCAGTAAAATAAGTAAGAGTGTTAAAAAATCTGTAGTCAATTGATTGAAAGATATAGGATGATATTGACTTAAAAAATTAATAGATGTTAAGAAAATGGGTATAGATATTATATAAAAAATTCTTCTTAATTTTTGAATATCTGGCATAAAATTAAAGATTAATATAGATAAAGTGCTCAGATATATTGGATATCTAATAATTGAAGCTGTTTCTTGATATAAATCAGCACCATTATCAATGCTGGTAAAAAGTGATATTACAAGAAAGCTGTTTGCTAGCTGGTTATTATTTTTATTTTTAAAATATATAAATGCAATAAAAGGAACTATACATGCCAAAGTATCTAAGCCTGGTAATAAAAATCTCTGTGCTGCAAAAAAAGCAATTAAGAACAATAAAATATTAATGGCATGTTTCATCATAATATAAAAATGACTTTATTCAAAAATTTTCACCAATTGTATTTTTGATTTACGGTTATATTTTTTTAGATCAAATTTTTTATTTTTTAATTTACTAAAATCGTTCCAATCATCCTCTTCTTTGAGGACAAATTCATTAAATTCTTTTAGAGTGAAGTGCCTAAAAATGTTATTTGAAAGAATTGATTTTTTATTAAAAAATATTGCTTCAAAAAACGGTCCAGAAATTCTTGAACCATAATCAAACGGTAAGTAGATGAAATCGGACAATGACATGACGTAAGAATAATCCTGAAAGTAATTTTCAGTAATTAAATTTTCAAGATCGGATCTTTGGTCTGATTTTGCTATAAAAAGCATGTTCTTGTAAGATTTGGCTTTTTCTTCAATATCATTTATTGAACTTTGACCACTTGGACAAAAAATAACAATTTCATATGTTTTCAGCTTTTTTTTAATTTTCAAAGTTTGGTAACTGAGGTTTTCTTCTGAAGTAATCCTGTGGTTTAAAATAGGGTGATTTACACTAATTGTTTTTTGATTGATATTACGAAAAATCTCAACAGCTGAAGGAGTAAAACAAATCCTTGTAACTTTTCCAAAGTTAAAATATTGAAATACTTTTTTTAAAAATTTGTTAGGGATTGTATTATGTTCAAAAACAAAAATCTCTAAATCGAGCAATAATGCTATAAAAGAAATTATTGGAAGAGCAATTAAATCGTATGATAAAAAATATATTTTTTTAACACCATTTTTTTTGGAATCAAATAATGTTTTCAGTGAAATTTTTAAAAAACCAGTAGTTAATATGATTCTATTTGAGAACTGAAAAGAATCATCAAATTTTATTAAATCAATATCAAGCTGCTCGTAGCTCTTATAAATGCTACTTCCTAAAACTGCTGTAATTTTTTTATTGTTTAGTATTTTTATCAAAAATCTATTGAAAAGTATGTGTCCTTTTGGAGACATACCTTCAATCAAAACTATGTTGTCTTCATTTTTCCTAAGCACTAGAAAAATTTAATACTCTGTTAAATTTGATATCTTTGAATTCTTTATGTGAAACCAAAATAATTAAAATATCTGCTTTTTGTAACACCTCATCAAGAGAATAAATTTCAAAATCACTATGCTTAGAAATATTTGGTTCAACAACCATCATACTATAGTTTTCCTTTTTAAATTCTTTAGCTATTTGCAATGCTGGAGACTCCCTTAAGTCATCTATATCAGGCTTGTAAGCTAAACCAAGAAATCCTATAATTGGAGTTTTTGAATGATCCAATTTAAATGATTTTATTTCTTCCTTAATCCTATTTTTTACCCAATCGGTTTTTCCCTGATTAACTTCGCGCGCTGTTCTAATAATTTTTGCTTTTTTTTGATTAGAACTAATTATAAACCAAGGATCAACAGCAATGCAATGTCCTCCAACACCGCTACCTGGACTAAGAATATTAACTCTTGGATGCTTATTTGCTAATTCAATAGTTTCATTTACATCTATATTTTCGTCGTGACAAATCATTGATAATTCATTTGCAAATGCAATGTTAACATCTCTAAAACTATTTTCAACCAGCTTAACCATCTCCGCAATTTTTGCTTCAGTTTCAAAAACTTTGCCACCAACAAATGTCCTATAGAAATTTGCTATTATTGAAGCTGAAGTTTTGTTCGTTGAACCAACTATACGATCATTTGATACTAGTTCATCCATAATCTTACCAGGAAGTACTCGCTCTGGGCAATATCCAACATTTATTTTTGATATATCAATTCCATTATTTGTAAGTTTTTGTTCAATTTTATCTATTGTTCCTACTGGTGAAGTGGATTCTAAGATTATTAAATTATCATCACTTATAAATTCTAAAATACTTTGGATAGCCTTATTGACGAAACTAAGATCAGGTTCTTTATTTTGATTCTTAAATGGTGTTGGGACAGCTATAATAAATACATCAGACTTTTCAGGTTTTAATGAAGCTTTTAATTTTTTATTTGAAATAACTTGTTCTAAATAACCTTGAAGATTTGGTTCTACGATATGTGCCTTGCCCTCATTAATTGATTTAACAATATCTTCAGAAATATCAACACCTAAAACATTATAACCTTCTTTAGCTAATAAAGTAGCGGTGGGAAGACCAATATAACCTAAGCCTATAACGCAAATTTTATTAATTTCTTTCATAATTCAGAACTGTTTGTAAAATTTTTTCTGAAGCTTGACCAGTTCCATAAGGATTTATACTTTGGCTAATTTTACTGTAATATTTTTTATCATTTATAAGTTTTTCAGTTGTTGAAACTATCTTTTCTTTGTTTGTACCAACTAAAATTGCTGTGCCTGCTTCAACTCCTTCAGGTCTTTCAGTTGTATCTCTTAAAACCACCACTGGTATGCCAAGGCTTGGGGCTTCTTCTTGAACTCCTCCACTATCGGTTAAAATAATATTTGATTTCTTCATTATCCAAAGAAAAGAAGGGTAGCTTAATGGTTTTATTAAATGAATGTTATCAATAGAGCCTAGTCTTTCATTAACAACATCTTTAACATTTGGATTTAAATGAACAGGATACACTATATCAACATCATTATTTATCACAATTTCCTTTAAAGCATTACATATGTTTTCAAATCCTTTGCCAAAATTTTCTCTTCTATGTCCTGTAACAAGTATAGTCTTTTTCTCTTTATTCAACTTTCTTTTTAGTGAAATGATTTCACTATTTTCATAATTATCTATCATTTCAATGCCATCAATTAAAGCATCAATAACTGTGTTCCCTGTTACAAAAATATTATTTTTGGGGACGTTTTCTTTTAAAAGATTTTTCTTTGCTTTTTCAGTAGGTGAAAAATGTAAGTCTGTTAATACACCAGTAATTGATCTATTCATCTCCTCTGGGAACGGAGAATATTTATTGTTGGTTCTTAATCCTGCTTCTATATGACAAATTTTTGACTGGTTATAAAATGCAGCAATACTTCCAAACGCTGTTGTAGTGGTATCTCCATGTACAAATACATAATCTGGTTTCTCTTTTTCTAAGACGCCTTGAAGTTTTAAAATAATTTTTGCAGATAAGGAGTTTAATGATTGGTTTGAAGACATTACGTCTAGGTTGTAGTCAATTTTTATTTTAAAAAAATCAATTACTTGTTCGAGCATTTCTTTATGTTGACCAGTGGAACATACTTTAACATCAAAGAGATCCTTTTTTTTGATGAATTTTTTAATTACGGGAGCAACCTTGATCGCTTCTGGTCTTGTTCCAAAAATAAATACAACTTTTATTTTATCATTCATATTCTTCAAAAAGATAATGTTTTTTTTAAATAAAAATTATAATAATAAAAAATAATAATTTGATTCTCACTGATCGATTTTCAGTTTAAATTGTCGAACTATGAAAAAATATTTTTTACTATTCTTTTCAATGAGTTTTTGTTTTGCGCAGGTATCTTTAAGCGGTCTTGATAGATTAAGTAATAATCAAATTGACGCTATTAAAGATGAATTAAAAAAACAAGATACCAAACAAGTTGAGGAAACAAATACATTAGCTCCTAGTCAAGAACTAGCTGAGTCAATAATATCGCCTCCCCTTCAAACATTAAATGAAAATCAATTTTTTGGTTATAATTATTTTGAACAAGAAATATCATTTTTTGATAATGTTCCTACTCCTTTAGAATATAAGCTTGGCCCTGGTGATGAAATTATTGTTTCATTATGGGGTGAAGTCAATATTAAAGAGTCTTTCACTATCAATAGAGATGGCTTAATATATTATTCAAATATTGGTTTTATTAATATTTCAAATAAAACCCTCAAAGAAGCTGAGAATATCATTAAAAATCAATTTTCTAAAATTTACTCTACTTTAAATGACGATTTAAATCCTACAAAACTTTCGATAGAGCTTGGCAAAATTAAATCTATAAATGTTTATTTTTCTGGATTAATTAATAAGCCTGGAATCAATATTATTCATCCATTTTCAGATATTTTTTCAGCAATTATACAAGCTGGAGGTATTGATCAGAACGGATCATTAAGAAAAGTTCAGCACATACGTCAAGGTCAAATTATATCCGTCATAGATTTTTATTCATTTTTCATGGATGGTATAAATAACTTTTCAAATCAAAAGATAATTGATGGAGACATCATTCATGTTCCATCTGTTGATAATAGAGTTAGGATTGATGGAGAAGTGATTAGGCCTCAATTCTATGAAATGTTAGGATCCGAAACTTTACATGATTTAATAAAATATGCTGGAGGAACAACGTCAAGGGCAAGTAGTAAGATAGTTTTAAATGAAATCATTCCATTTGAAGAACGTGTTTCAGATGATAATGCTAAAGCTGGAAGGTTAATTTATTTGTCTGAAGCATCTAACGTAAATATTGAAAATGGAACTGAGGTCAATCTCTTACCGATTTTTGATAATGATACTAACGTACTTGTTTATGGTAGAGTTGCGATCCCAGGAAGTTATCCTGCTTTTACAAGAAATTCACAAAATGGTATAGATAGAAATACTTTAAAAGATGTTTTAGACATTGCAGGAGGATTTGAAGATCCGATTTTTAGAAAAACTATTAACAACAAAATAACAATATTGAGATTAGATGAAAATCAATTTTATGGTAAAGAATTTTATGTAAACTATAAAGATGCTGAAAACTTTCTTCTTGAAGTAAATGATCAAATTTTCGTTTATGAAGTTCCACTTTATAAAAATGAATTTACATATACAATTTTAGGCGAAGTTAACTCTCCAGGGACCTATCCTTTAATAGACGGGTTAACCTTATCTGATGCTATTAAAGCTGCTGGCGGTGTATCTGAATTAGGATCACTCAATAGACTTTCAATATCTAAAACTATTGATAAATTTGATGAAGAAGGGAATATAGTAAAAGATACGGAGCTTGTTGGCAATATTGATTTAAAATTCTTAATTGGTGATAAAAATGTTATTACTATTTTACCTAAATCTAATGTAATTAGTGTAAAAGGTAATGTTTATAGCCCTGGATTCATTGCTTATGATTCTGGAAAATCAATTTCTATGTCCAGGGCAATTGAATTAGCTGGAGGTTATAAGCCAAATAGTCTGAAAAACAGAAGTTATGTTATTAGAGCTAATGGAGAGATTAGTAAAGCAGACTTTTTTAGAGGAAAACTTAAAAGAGTTTATGTTGGCGACACTGTTATTGTACCAGTTGATCCAAATCCAGATGATTTTGATATAACATCTTTCATAGCTGATTTATCTTCAACGCTTGCAAATATTGCAGCTATTTTAATTTTAGTTGATAATCAAAATTAATTTATGATTGATCCTATTATTAGAAATAATACTTTTAATTCAAATAATTTTTGGATTTTTATTAAGAGTGAAACAAAATTTATTTTTAAATGCATTGTATTCTTTATCTTTTTATACATTGTTTATTTCAACATTAAATCTCCGAAATACTCCTCTCATGTTTCCTTTTATACAAATTTTTCACAGGTAGAAAATATTAGCTCCTTGAGTCCTTTATTATCTTCTTTTGGGGGACTTCCTGATTCTAATGATTTAAAATTTTCAATAAAAAACTACGTCTCATCCGAAAAATTCTTAAATGATATAGCGTTAAATTTATATAGTATAGACTCAAGTGATGAAAGTAAGACTCTAGTTGATTTGTGGGGTCAAGATTATAAGAAAATATTTTCATTAAACCCCATCGAATTAATTAGTAGAATCGACTATCGTTTTAAACTCAAAAATGACCTTTCAGATCAAGATCGAAAAATTAGTTTTATTAAGGAAAAGTTAAAGTTAGCAATTAAGTATGATGAAGATAGAAAGTCTTCATTGCACAGAATTAAGATAACCGTACGTAACAATGCTTCTTTATCAAGAGAAATTGCGGAGAATGCTTACTCTTCCATAATTAAATATTCAAATGAGATTAATAGTGTTAAAGCTTTAGAGAAGATAATTTTTATTGAGGAAAGAATAGTTGATATAGATAGGTTGCTCAAGGACTCAGAAAATAGAATGTTAAGGTTTAACCAAGAGAATATAAAATCGAATGTTTCTCCTGCACTCCAACTTGAGAAAAGCAGGATTCAGCGAGATATAACATTGTATAATCAATTATTTATTAGTCTTTCTGATCAGCTAGAATTAGCAAAAATAGACGAAAAAGATATTACTTCATCAATTTTTCTTCTAGATGAAGCACAAATAAATCCATTGAAAGAGGGATTTACTTTTTTTGAGGGTTTAATAATTATTATTTTTATTTCCATTTCTTTTGCTATTTCATATTTAATTTTTTTAAATAAAGATTCGTTGATTATTTTTTCAGACGATAAAGTCCAAAATTCATAATAATGATCATTTGGTTAACAGGACAACCAGGTAGCGGAAAAACAACACTAGCAAAAAAGTTAGTTTTTGAGTTTCAAAATGAAAATTCTAATGTAATCAATATTGACGGAGACGATTTAAGATTTATTAACAAAAACCAAGACTATTCGAAACAAGGAAGAATTAAAAATATATCAACTGCTATTTCAATTGTTAGATTTTTAGCAAATAAGAAATTTATATGTATTATTTCTATTGTTGCTCCTTATAGATTTTTAAGGGATGAGTTAAAGGAAGATTTTCCACTATTAGAAGTATACTTACATACTAATGAAAAAAGAGGGAGAGAACATTTTTTTGCTAAAGATTATGAAGTTCCTACTGACCCAAAACACTTAGCAATTGATACTGGAAAATTAACTGTAAAGGAAAGCTTAGATGAAATACTCAATGTTTATAGGAAGATGGCAACCGTGGCATGAAGGCCACCGCTGGTTAATTGATCAAAGGTTGAATGAAAATAAAAATATACTTATTTGTGTTAGAGAAGTTGATAAAGATGATGCCAATCCATATGATCCGATTGAGGTAAAGAAAAATATTGAAAAAGAATTAAATGATTTAATATTAAAAGATAGAGTTAAAGTAATTATCATACCTGACATTGAATCAGTGAACTACGGCAGGGGGGTGGGATATAATATTATTGAACATGTTCCACCAAAAAAAGTTGGAGAAATCTCTGCTACCGATATAAGAAAAAAATTGTTTAATAAATAGTCAAAAATTAGCAATTTGACACCCTTACG
>TARA_Y200000002_G_scaffold366908_1_pt1 | contig 18661 bp, 16 predicted proteins | sample TARA_Y200000002 | Tara Oceans TARA_Y200000002 (sample SAMEA2619388) | marine metagenome | biome: marine biome (ENVO:00000447); feature: surface water layer (ENVO:00002042); material: "saline water (ENVO:00002010), including plankton (ENVO:xxxxxxxx)" | depth 5 m | reverse complement strand
CTTTTATGGCTGGTCTAACGGATTAAAAACTGGTAGTTACTATCTTCGCACCAGACCTCGTGTCAAGTCACAACAATTTACAATTGATCCTACATTATCAAAACAAACTCAGGATGTTTCGCAACAATCTACTCCTTCTTCGTCTCCTGACAAAAAATCTACTTCTAATATTGAAGAAGTAGACGATGAAGAGGTGTGCTTAACATGTAGCGCTTAATAATAATTATAACGGCTTAAAATTTTGTATATGGATAATATATGTCCGTTTTTAGTAAGATGGCTGACTCTGAAGAACTTCTTCAACAAGAAGAGACTCGCCTTACCATTTTCCCTATTAAGTATCCCAAGATCTGGGATATGTATAATAAAGCAGTTTCCACATTTTGGGTGCCTGAAGAAATCGATTTCAGCCGAGACATGGATCATTGGAACGTTATGACCGAGAATGAGCAGTATTTTATAAAGCACATTCTTGCGTTTTTCAGTTCCAGTGATACTATTGTTAATATGAACATTGGTGAGAGGTTCATTAATGAAGTAAAGGTTCTTGAAGCTAAGTTTTTTTATGCTTTCCAAGAATCAATTGAGAATATTCATTCTCATACCTATAGTCTTCTTATTGACACATACATTAAAGACAATGAAGAGAAGGATAAGATTTTCAATGCTATTATGCATATTCCCTGTATAAAACAGAAAGCTGATTGGTGTTTTAAGTGGATTAATGACCAGGAGGCTTCTTTTGCTCAAAGATTAATTGCGTTTTCTATTGTAGAAGGTGTATTTTTCTCTGGAGCGTTCTGTTCTATTTTCTGGTTGAAAGAAAAAGGAAAGATGCCCGGTTTGACTTTTTCCAATGAATTAATCAGCCGAGATGAGGCTCTTCACGTTGAATTTGCTGTTCTTCTTTATTCCATGATTCAAAATAAGTTGCCTGAGGAAACTGTTCATGGTATGTTTGAAGATGCTATTGAGGTAGAAAAAAATTTCATTATTGATAGTATTCCTTGTGCTATGCTTGGGATGAATTCAGATTTAATGACCGAATATATCCAATTTGTAGCGGATAGATTGCTACTTCAGTTAGGTTATGTCAAGCGTTGGCATGCCAAGAACCCGTTTCCTTTTATGGACCGTAGCAACTTGGAGTGCCGCACTAACTTTTTTGAGTCTCGTGTAGCTGAGTATGCCAAGGCCAATGTAGGAGGGAATACTAATCATAGTGATTTACGCACTTTTGACCTAAGCGATGATTTTTAAATAATTTGAAAGAAAATCTCCTTTAAGTATATGTATGCTCTTTTACTATTTTTAGCTGTCATGATTATTTTTAGTATTCGTTCGGTGGTTATGAAACTTCTCACCAAACAAATATCTGTTGAAACAGTGATTGTTATAGTAGTAGGAATAAATATTATGCTTGTTTCGTTAGCTTACTTGATGTTTTTCGATAAGAAAAGAATTTCCAACGACATTCAGATGTTGATGTCTTCTTCGGATGCTCCTCTTCTATGGACCTTCTTGGTATTTGCTGGAGCAGTAAGTATCGGATTCGCTTATGTTTATTACAATTTAATTAGTGTTTATAAATTATATCATGTAAGTTTGCTTTTCTCAACTTTACCTGTATTTATTTTAATAGCTGGGTATGTTTTTCTTGGTGAAACTATCTCATATAAACATTTAATTGCTATGTTTGTTGTAATTACTGGACTTGTTATGCTTGAATCTCACAAAGGAATATTGACTTCTTGAGTAAGATTAAGCAAATAAAAATGTTTAAAAAAAATATACGATATGCTCGTCGTAAAATCGTATATTTTACAAAAAGCACTTAGTAGTGTTATTGCTCCTCATGGAATTACTGATTTGATTCATGCGAGACAGCATAATTTAACGTCAGAGCTTCTTCAGATTAATGGGGTAAGTCTGGTTTATAGTCATGTATTTCATTTTGCTGATCAGAATGTTCTCTCTACATTGTTTTTGTTATTTTCTATTGTTCACTTCCGTCATGACATGCCTAATTTATTCGGAATACCTCGGTTTATATTGAGTTCTTTTCTTCTTTCTCTCTTTTCAATGTATCCGATTTCTTTTTTTCCTTATATGGTTATTCTTCACGTTCCTAATCATTATAGGTTGAATTGGCAATATATAAAAAAGGGAAAATCATTCAATATTCCTTTTTTAATATTCATAACGGCTTTGTTCTCTTATGGTGGTGATATTATTTTGAATAATTATTTGACAAGTTACATAGTTGATATGGCAAAGGGATTTGTGGTAGCTCATATAATTTATAATGAATTACATGTCTTTCACAAACCGTTGTATTCGATTGAAGATAAAGAATAAAGAGAGAAGAAACAATCTAAATGTTTGTTTATTTTATATATATGACTGTTAGACTAATCAGCCATTCTGTTCCTTGTGATGAAAGTCAGGGTCAAAGTATGTTAGATTTAGTTGCTTATTGTGCCCGTGTATCGAACCCTGCGAATCAATCGAATATGGCTACTGGAGAGAAACTTGTTCGGTATTTGATGAAACATGAACATTGGTCGCCTTTGGAGATGGTAAGTATTTGTTTGGAAATTGAAACTACACGTGATATCGCCAGGCAAATATTGCGACACCGGTCATTTTCATTTCAAGAGTTTTCACAAAGATATGCGGTAGCTGATATTGGTGCTGAGGTGAGAGAAGCCAGGCTTCAGGATAAAAAAAATCGACAAAATAGTGTGGATACTGATGATATGAAATTAATTGAAGAGTGGACGGATAGACAAGAACTTCTTATTGCTCATGCTAAAGATACTTACAATTGGGCTTTGGATAATGGTATTGCGAAAGAACAAGCCAGAGCAGTTCTACCCGAAGGGAACACTAAGAGTCGTATGTATATGAATGGAACAGTTCGGTCTTGGATACATTATGTTCAGTTGCGTGGAGCAAATGGCACTCAGAAAGAACATCAGCAAGTTGCGTTAGCTTGTGCCAAAGCTATCGCTCCAGTTTTTCCTATGATTATGGAGTTTTTGCCAGAAGTAGAATAGGTTTTTAGTTTGTTATAAGATTAATTATTATTCTGTAAGAATAACTTACCATGGCAACATTTCTTTTGGATAATACTGTATTTGAAGGAAACTGTTATCGCTTGGCAGACAATTGGTTTCCATTAGTGGATTTAGAACTGTATAAGAATAGACCTATAAATTATTTAGAAATCGGTGCTCATTATGGATCAAATGTTATATCTGTTGCGAATACATATGGTTCGAACGAGTTTAGTCGATTATATGCTGTAGATCCTTGGTCGGATTATGATGAATATCCTGAATATGTTGGGAAGCAAAAAAGTATTTATGAAACCTATAAGTCTAATATTGATCGAGCTGGTGTGTCTCATAAGATAGAAACTATTCGTGGATATTCACATAAAGAGATTCAATCCTTTCCCGACTCTTTTTTTGATATTGTATATGTTGATGGAAACCATGAAAAGGAATATGTTTTAGAGGATGCTGTTCTTTCATTTAGAAAATTAAAAAAAGGCGGAATTATTATTTTTGATGATTATGGATGGTGTGATAGTGAAGATTTTAAGATAGGAGTAGATTCTTTCTTGGCTGTAAATAAGGAGAGAACCGAAGTTCTTGGACTATTGAATTCGCAAATGATTGTGAAGAAGGTATAAATTTTTTGATACATTAAGTATTTATGCATATTTGAATACTTATTGTATAATAGTTTGGCGCCACCTTTTGAAAGGTGGCATAAAAAAAAATGAAAAGTATTTCCTTATGAAAATGAATGTAGTAAAAGTATTCAAAAGTTTTAAAAGCAAAGTATGAGTTCAATTCAGGTTCAAGTATCAAGTGGTAATGTCGAGAGTAAGAAGAGAGGTCGTCCTCGTCGTGAGGGTGCTGTAGTTTGTAGTGGAGACGACTTGGTGGAGCGTTTGGCGTGTGTGAGTGTGGATGTTAGTGGTGATGTAGTGCGTGAGAGTGTTGAGTGTGGTTTAATGGGTAGTGAGGAGGTGTGTGGAGTAGTGTTGAGTGAGGAAGTGATTCGTGAAGAGAAGGCGGGTGTTCGTGCGGCGGAGAGAGAGGAGCGTTTGAAGGTGAAGGAAGAGAAGAAGGAGGAAGTAAAGAAGGAGAAGGCTTTATTGCGTGAGAAGGCGCGTGAAGAGAAGGCTTTGGAGAAGGCAGCGGCGAAGGCAGCGGCGAAGGCTGCGCGTGAGTTGGAAAAGAGCGATTTGTTAGCCAAGAAGGCTTTGGATAAGGCAGCAGAGCGTGAGGAGAAGGCCTTGGCGAAGGCAGCTGCTAAGTTAGCGAAGGAAGAAGCTAAGGCAGCGGCCTTGGCGGCGAAGGCGGAGGAAAGGGCTGTCGTGAAGGCGGCGAAGGCTGAGGAGAAGGCTGCGTCAAAGGCCGCCGCCAAGGCCGAAAAAGCAGCGCAGAAGAGTGCGACGAAGAAGACGAAGAAGACGAAGAAGACGTTGACCCCGACCTCGAGAGATACCGCGAAGGTAGAGGATACTGAAGCTGAGCTGGAACCGGAGATGAGTGTAGAGGTGCGCATGTTCGAGCACGACGGCACACCGTATCTGAAGGATGACGCAGGAGCGCTGTATTCTGCCGACACGCACGAGGAGTTGGGTATGTGGGACGCAACCACGCAAAAGATTGAACTACGTCAGCAGCCCAGCACTGGCTATCTGCGCGAAGGCGATGAGATGTGCGACCCATAGAATGGTCCTAATTAAGGCCGCAAACCGGTAAATCAATTCGTCACCCATATATCAATTCGTCACTCATTTCTGGAGTTCCCTATTTGAGCGTTTTAGAAGAAAAAGAAAGACATAAAATATAACAAAATAAAAAGTAAAAAAGGACTGGCACTCAAGTGCCTTCTTTTTTTGTGCGTGTATAATATAACACTATACAGTTGATAGAGTAGATGTCAACTAAGTTTGAGAAGAAAGAAAAACAAAACAAAGAGAGAAAAAAGATAGAGATTGGTATTGGGTCTCCCACGGCCTCGGCCAAGCGACCCAAGAGTCCCTCTGCCTCCACATTTGAGGTCGTGCTTAAAGATGATGGATACCGAGCAGAACCAAAAGATGCTCCTATTCACGGAATTTTAAACCCCAAACCCAAACCCAAGCCTGTCCCAACGGTGTTCAATCCCGCATTTGATATTCCCGAACGCCCCAACACCCCGCGGCGCTACCCACAAGAAGTTATCGACGAATTTCAAGCAAGTTTCGATGATTTCCAAAGTGTTCCTGGTCCTGATGCGCCGCTAAAGAAGGGGGGTGTCAATAAGAGGAAGTCCAAGAGGAAGTCCAAGAGGAAGTCCAAGAAGAAGTCCAAAAAGAAGTCCAAGAAGAACTCCAAGAAGAACTCCAAGAAGAAGTCTAAGAAGGCCAGACGTAGGCGTTAATTCGTCACTCATATATCAATTCGTCACTCATTTCTGGAGTTCCCTATTTGGGCGTTCCCCAGAAATTCAAAAACTTATCTGCGCAGCATATATGGGCTTGTTCAGTTCTCGTTCTCGAGCTCCCAGTATGGAGGACATGGGACTCACTGACCCACTAACACAACCCGACACTGCTGATAAGAGCACACAAGTAAATTACAGAAAGATTGTGGCCGCCAACCGGAAACATAATCCCCACCTTTATCCTACGCCACCCCCAACAATTACAGAGAGATTCAACCGTTTCTTCCACGCACGGACAGGGAAGAAGAACTGGGTCACCCTAAGGTGAAGGATAAGGGAACTTAAAAAAGAGCACCGTACAGACTTCGAAGAAGCGTAATATGGGCATTTTAATTCGTCACTCATATATCAATTCGTCACTCATTTCTGGAGTGCCCTATTTGGGGGGTATATACAGGCCCCGGTTCCTTACTTAAGGCCAGGGTGCCATGGTGGATGTGTGTAGTGTGAATGCGACGGCATATTCCTGGTGCCAGGGTGTAGGGTGCCCCAGTGCCTCAGTATTCCTATTTAGCTTCAACATATAAGACCAGGTTATATGTTGAGTCAAATGATAAGATTATCCAGTATCTGTTTCTTTCTTTGAAATTAATTTAAAACGTATTCTACATTTAAATTTTTCAACCGTTCTTCAAAATTTTGCCTACCACGCACTTTTGCTCTATTATATATTTCAACGTAATCATCAATATAAACACCATATTTATTGTCCTTATTTAGTTCAAGATTTAACTTTAATAAATCTTCGTGATAATAATTTGATTTGTAGCATCCATATAAGTTAAATTTTTTTATGTTAGTGAAAAACTTTTTAAAAAATTTTATTGATGTTTGAGTTGTATCTAACTCATGTAAATTATATTCTTTTAATGCGCCCCTTTCCTTGCTTGTGTTCAATTCATAAATAAATATTTTACCATTAAAATTATACATTCTTAAAAAATCTAAAATTGTAGTAAATTTTATTTTTTGATGACCATTATTAACATGAGGATAAGAAGGTATAAACAAATATTTAATTTTACAAATTAACTTTTCTATTCCAAATAAAGATTCAAAATCGTTCATAAATGAATATTTATAATTGGTAAACTTAAGTGATTGATTTATACCTATTGTATTTTCGGTTGTAATTTGTTTAGCTGTATCGCCTTTTGCTATTATATTTACGCTATCAAATCCACCAAATATTCCTTCTAACTCATTTAATATAATTTTATTATTTTTATCTATTAGCTGGTTATCTATTAATTCATACCAATCTTCTGGAAGATCCAAATAATTTTTATACCGTTCTTTCGTGAATTCAGTTGGAGGATCACATGGAGTGCTTACAAGAGGAGTATAAAAACCGTCGGGTCTTTTCATCAAAAAATATCTTGTTGATACATCAATATTAATTGGCCAGGGATTACCCCATAGAGGCTGTCCTTGCGCCCCCCATTGGAGTTGCTCTGTCACTCTCATTTTAACAGTTGTGTTTTTACTAACAAAATCAATAACACGTAGACCTTTTCTTACCTGTCTGGGAATGAAGAAGAAAACATCATGACATCCGAGAACCTTATCCATTGGACGATTCTTATTCTCGTAATATTTAGATATGTCTTTAAAATCCTTAATAAAGTAGAGGTCAGGGCGCACAGTTATGTAAAAATCAAATTGAATATTATTCTCTTTTTCAATTTCACTAATTAGTTCGTCACATCGTTGGTAGTTATAGGCTTGTTGAAGAGCCCTTTTTAATTGAACATCACTTTTTAGCCAATCAAAATAAAGTTCTCTCTTTGGAATGAGTCGAAACAATTCTTCATCTGTTTTTTCATTGGTTGTAATAATTTTTCTCACAAATTGAATGTTTTCGTATCGTCTTTCCATTTTATCAATTAATAAATGAATTTCTTCAGGAGTAACCTCTGGATATTTAAAGTTAAAGTTCTGACCGGATTTAAATGGTTTTTGATTTTTCGGTCCTGGGTCATCGCATTTTAGGTATAATAGAACAAATGTATTTTCTTTTGTGTTTTTCTCAAATAAATTCAAAAGCATCCGTGAACAGAAACTCTCAAAACACTCAAGAAATGTTCTTGCGCCGCCAAGTAAAACAAATATTTTCCTACTTTTGGTCATATTTATCTTAGCAAAAGAAAAAAATGTAACAGTCTATTTGGAAACAAATTTCTATGAATAATATAAGACAGACTATGAGTGATAAATCAACTGAAAAAAAGGCACCAAATACCCATCGAAGCACAGCTATGGCAGCTCTACCTTTTTATGATAATAAAATCAGAATGGATACCGCTTATGCGAAGAAAATAGTAGATGAAGTCTTTGGTGAGGAATTGCGTGAAGAAGCTTTTAAAAATCGATTAAATAAGGCCTTAGATAATCCACCTCCGTTTGGGAGTTTAACAGACCGAATGCGTGAATCTGAACATTTACGCTCTAAGAAAGATGATATGAAATATTTGGATATAGATAATTTGGATAAAATGGAAGCAGCAGTAGCAAGGTCTAATCGTGCCCGAACACCATCAGAGGTTGGATTGGATACAGCGGATGAATTATTAGGATTGTCTCAATCCTCTCCGGCATTGGCGAAGAGGATAGGAGATAGGTCCACTCCTGTTCCCGATTTTCCCTCTTCAGTGTTTGATACTCCAGATAGAAAAAAAAAAAGTTTAAGAAGGTCAAGTAGTTCCCAAACAATAGGTGGAATGTCCAGAGCTGGAACCCATGAGAAGCTACGAAAGGAACAAAAATTAAAGTTTATTGAACTTCTTGAACATACAGAACGCTGGAGTGATGTAAACCGTAGATATAATGCCTATTTGCGTCAGGATGATTCGCCAGATTTATTGAGTGATGAAGATAAACAGAAAATGTTCAATATTACGGAAAAGGCTATATTAGACGACATGGGCGCACGACGAGGAGGAGGTCCCACAGATAGGACTCTTGTAGTGACCCAAAAGGAAATGAAGAAAAATCAAGCTCAAAAATTCTATGAGTTATTAAGCACTTATATTACTTATAAAGACGCTGATAAAGCATTCCAAGAATATTTGAAGGAAACCAACCAACCAGAGATGTTTGGTAAAAAACTTCGAATGGAAATGTTTACTAATATAGAAAGAGGAATAGCAAATGAGTTTGATTTTGACTCACACATTGTTAAGGACAATATTGGTGGAAAAAAACGCACAAGACGCAGAAAACAAACGAAAAGAAAAAGGCACTTAAAAAAAGGCACCCGAAAGAAAACTAAATAATTTTGTTCAAATATATTAGTAAACAAAATTATGCCAAATTCAGATAGCGAAGATGATATGAGCGAAGTAAGTCAATTGAGTCAATTGAGTTCTGTTCCCTCGAATATGATGGTTGGAAACTATCCAAGAACCCCCCCAAGGAATGTACGACGTCGAACACAAGAACAACCATCAACTCCAAGATCTGAAAGAGCTGAAGTTATGAATGAAGTATCCCCTGCTACTGCTGCTCGTTTGTTAAGAATAACGAATCCATATTATGATACACATGGAAGGGACACATTGGGTTCATATTTAGATTCTGTTGACGATGAAACAACAGCAACGGGTTCCAGTGGAACACAATCGGATTTATTTTCGGTAGGAAGGGTCCGAGAGGACGGAACAGTGAGAGGACCTTCCTCATCACCAGAGAGGCGATCTCGACCCGAACCATTGAGGCTTCAGAGAATGTTTCCTGCGACTGATTCAAGATTTAGACGAGCAGAGAGAGAAAGTTTGGCTGCGATACCTGAAGTTTCTACGGAAGGTGCTGCACCGGTCGTGAATCCAAATATGTTTGATTCTCCAGTTCGTGGTAGAGTACAAAGACCATTTAATCCTCATCCGTTTCCTGAAGTAGCGGCAGCAAATGCTCGGATTTTAGCAAAAAGCCGTGCCAATCCACCAAGGACTCCAATTCAAGCACCTATTGTCCCATCAAACCCCGATATTCCCAAAAAACGTAGTTTCTCTGATTTCGAGGACGATGAAGGTCTGGATGGTGGTGCGTTTTTTAGAAAGGGCAAATCTAAACGAAAAAGTAAACGAAAAGCGATGAAAAAGAAAAAGAGAAAGACCATAAAGAAGAAAAAGAGTCTCAAAAAGAAGAGACGTCTTTCAAAAAAAAAGACTTTTAAGAAAAGGAAGCATTAAATGCCTATTTTTGTTATTTAATGTTTGTAAAATATATACAAGTATGTCATATTCAAAGGGGACTCACAAAGTAGTCGACCATAGGCGTTCTCTTTATCAAACTAAAAAGAAAGCTGAGAAAAAAGAGTTGGAGGTTGATGGAAACACATATACTATTACTATACCAAGCGGAAATGAGGCGGTTCAGAATGACAAATCAAAAAAAAAATATAAAGAGGTTTATGATTATTTGAAAAACAATTACCAAACCATAGGAGAGACAGGAATTATGGTTTTTGATAAAGAAGAGGGTGATGTTTTAGAACCACATATTAGGGCAATTCGAAAAGCATTTACTGAAACTGGTCTGGGATGGGGAAAAGATTGTAAATTTTGGTATAAGAACTTATATTTCTACGATAACCTTCCTGACCAATATTTGAAACAAACGTATATTGCTATTTCGCCAAAAGAAGGAAGCTCGGTTAGAGCGAAACAAGTAAAAAAAAAAGAAAAAGCAAAAACAATAGAAGACTTAAAACCAGGAGAGTCTATTGAAATAGACGAAGCTGATATAGAATTTGGTGATGAGATTCTTCCTTCAGTAACACAAAATGTTACAGTGAAAAAAGAACCAAAAAAAATACCTATTCAGACTCGAAAAGAGTTTACTCAACGTATAAAAGATGAAAAAGAGAGACACTATAAAGAATTCTTGAATACTTATTACAATTCCGGAATCGATTTTATTGGCACCACCAAATCATATGTTGGGTCACGGAGGCCATTTGGAGAAGAAGCAGAAGCAATACATTATGTATTCAAGGATAAAGACCCAGAAGCCTATAACAAAATTGTGAAGAAGCATCCAGAATTGAAAAAACACGACAAACTATTAAGAGACCCTAAGAATTTTTTTGAAAATTTCTACTATTTGGAAAGTGAAAGTGAACCATCAGAAGGTTTTCTCTCTTCAGAATCAGAAAAAGAGAGTCAATATGATGATGATTATGATGAATATGCGTATGATTCCAGTACCTGGCATGGATTCGAAGAAGGTAATCCTTATTCTGACCGTGAAGAGGAAGAAGAAGAAGTCATCGAAAAAATGCCAGCACCGGAACCTGCTCCTGCTCCTGCTTCTGCTCCAGCGCCGAGTTATGCTCAAAAAAGGAAAAATCAACTTCTTGAAATGAGGCGAAAGAATAAAGAGTCAGCTCAAGCTACTGCTCCAGCACCAGCACCACCACCAGCACCTGCTACTGGTTCTATGACCCTTGATGAATTAAATAAACGCAAAGACTTTGCTAAGAAGGACAAGGTCCTTAATGAAAATCCAGCTCTTAGAGAGGCTGGATGGGAACTTGTATTATCCAGAACTAAACCAAAGCATTATTATCGTAATAAGTATACAAAAAAAGCACAATTTGAACCGCCTACTCCACCATCTGGCGGAAAAAAGACTCGTAAGAAAAGAGGAAAAAGAACAAAGAAATCTAAAATGAAAAAAACAAAGAAAACCAAACGTAACTCTCGCCTGAGAGGAGGTAAACGAACAAAAAAGAAGAAATCTACAAGAAAGAAAAAACGTGGTGGTGTTGGACCAAGTGTTCCCCCTGTGTCTCGTGGAAATCAAACGAGAAGATCTCGTGTTCAACAAGGTCGCCCGTTACTTCAAGGTTTAAATCAAATGAGGAACATGGATTTGGCTTACATTGGCACAGCTATGGAAAGATTATCAAACCCAGACCTTGTAATGGCTATTGACCAAGAGGGAACATTAGATGAGGTTATAGAAACAGTAACTGAGAGGATAACTTTCTTTATCAATAGAAATCAGCAAAATATAGAGCTCCTAAGGGAGTTTTTAGATGAGACAACAGAAGCTCAGCAAACATTAGATAGAGCCGATAGTAATTTGGGAAACAGGTATAGAAATTTTATCCAACAATTACGTGCTTTAACAGAATAAAGAAAATTAAGAACATGTTCTCTCTTTGAGATAGAAAGAATATGTTCATTGAAGAGTATTTTTGGGAGAGTATTATATAGCAGAAAGAAATACCGAAGACATGATGGAATCCAATAATACAAAAACAAGAAAAACGATGCGCAAACGAAATGAACCGAAACGCACCATAGTTAAGAATCGTATGATGGAAATGGCTAAGGCTAATAATCAAATGACTCGAAAAATGCGTGGTGGCAAAATCGTTTCTAATTTACCCGCCCAGTTCTTTCAACAATCAGATGGCAAGTTTGAATCATTTGAAGAAAATGTAAAAGAAGCTTCTCAGAAAAAAATCTTAAAAGAAGCGGAAGGCAAAAGTTTGATCGCAGCCTATCCAGGCTCTTACTTTAAAACGGGCAATTGTGTTGACGATATGTGTAGCACTGAAGAATTAACAACAGCTTGTATGAATAGTTTGGGAATCGTTACTCTTGAGCACCAAGACTATGAGGATTATAAGAAGGTTATGGAATTGTATGATAAGATGAGTGAAGAAGAGCAAAAAGCCGTGGTCGAAGCCAATTTGCTTTCTCTCAGAACCTATTTAGCAGATTTGTTTAAGAAAGAAAGTGGCCAAGATGATCTGTTAACTGATGAAAAGAAATTGGCACTAAAAGCGATGCTTGAAACTATCAATCCTTTTTATTATAACTATTTAATTTTCACAGATAAATTACCCGAACCAATGCGGACAGCAATATATGAAGAGATGTTACAAACTCGTAATTTGAAAGACCCTTTGGAATTACTCAAATTGTTTTTGAATTACTATAATACGGTAAATCCTTACCGCATGAAAGGAGCTGTTGGGAGTGATGGAGATGATATGGTAGGCAAAAGATTGAATGAATATTTATATGACAATTTCAAGGTATCAGAAATCAGTCCAAGTCCGTATAGTGCTCATAGATACAACGACCTTGAGATATGGGATTTGGAAGGTATTCTACGCACAGTGAGTGTTCCTATGTATAAGATGGAAAGGGGAAAAGAATTAGTAAAGGTCATCCAAGAGACGTATGGAGACTCTTTTAAACGACCTAATCCATTGTGGTTAATTAAAAATAACCCTGAGTGGAAAATTGGAGACCCAGAATCAAAGAAAACAATAGATTATTGGGTAGATATGAGGTATGGTATGGAACAGATAGAAGTGAATGATGTGAGCGAGTATGCGGACAGGGCATTTTATGATTTTATGGAATTATTGGCTCGTAAGGCGGGTGTTCCCAAAGCAGAATGGCCTACAAACGAACAGATAAAAGATGTTACAAGACAAGAAAAAATTCCAGAAGAAGGTAGCGCAATGTATAAATGGATTGAATTGCCATTAGTGCGAAAAGTATTTGCTGTTTTGGGAATATCAATATATTATCGGTTCTTCAACGTGTTTGAGGTGGGAAGTTTGGGAGGGGAAAATTTTGAAGACAAAAAACTTCTTTCTGGTTTGGATTATGGACTCTTCGGATATTTCAGCACAGCTAACTTAAGGTATGAGTTTGAGTGTGGTCATATTAATATAACCAATTTGAAAGATGATTATAAAATAAACATGGGGGAGGCTGCGGCATTACGTTTATTCTTGAAACAACGTGCTCCTATGTATTTTGATAGGTATCCAGAAGCATTTTTAACAAAAACAAAAGAAGGTGAATCAAGTGATGATGGTAAAGAGGTAGATTTATTGGAGACCCATCCTGGAGAAAGACCAGATAGTTTACGGGTTATTAGATTAGATCAAGATAATGCTGTCACAATCAATATATATGAAGCCAAAATAATGATTATGGATGAAGGGGAATATATGTATATGGCTTTAATTGTGGAAGTGAATATTTATAGAAATGTTGATAACACTGAGAATCCAATGGACGTTACAACAGATTTTTTGATTTTGTGGCGTAATCAAAAAGAAGATGAGGCTGAGATGGCCTTTGAAAATAACTGTAAGGGGCTATATGAGATGTTAATGAAAGGAGTATGGTCATCAATGAAAAAAACAGGTGTTATTCCGCCATTAGAAAAGATTAGTATTAATCCTGAGGTGGAAGAGAGAGGTATAGCTGAAGAGAAAGGAGAAAATATAGAAGAGGGTGTGTCTGAAGAAAAGAGTGAAGTATCACAGGAAAAAGAACCTCAAAGTGAGCCAAAAGGAGAAGTGACTGATTCTGTTCAAGAAATTGAAGAAGAGGGTGAGGAAGAGACAAAAGAAACATCACCTGATTCAATATCTGGGTCTGATTCAAAGTTGGAGGAATTAACAGAGGAAGATTTCCGTGTTGACCATACCACACCTTTTATGGAGTTAATGGAACAGGAAGAAGATAGTGATAGTGAAAGTGAATCGGATGAATCTGTGACCAGAGAAGAAGAAGTGAATCAAGAAGAAGAATTCACTCCACTCCCCAGGCCTGATTTACCTGAAAAAAGCCCTTTGCCATCAAGTCTGAAAAAACCAAATGAAATACCCACCCGAAAGAATCGAAGTATGATGGATAGATTCCGTTCTAATCCTAATAATAAAACAAAAAAAGTGAGAGTGGAGACCTTTCGTAACAAGGAGTATCCCCCGCCGGTAAACTAAGTTGTCTAACTATAAAAAAAATATGTGAAAATAAAAACAAATATACATAATGTTTGTTTGTTTTTATTAGATTAATTATCGTACGTTGACGGGTGTATACAATTTAGTGCGGATAGTATTTAGTTTTTCATTGGTCTCTTCAGAATCACTGAATGTGCGGAACATCGACACACTTTGACGGCACATAGCACAACTAAAGTTCATAAACCGCTGGTTTCTTGGGATGCGTGTAGGACATCTTTGGCGTTCACGCTCAAGACCAGTCGTTACACAATCCAAGCAGTAAGAATGGTTACAGCCGGTAGCAATAGAGTTTTTTTCTGATAAGTCATCCCAACAAATAGTACACGCTTTGTGGGATAAGTTATCATATTGTTCTTTTTGTTCCTGGCTAAGATTGATGTTGAAAACAACCTGTTGTCTTGTCAGTGAATTGCGGTGAACATTAGGAAGTGGATAAGGGATGGCAGGAGGAGCATTGAGTTCAGTAACGTTGATATTTTCAAAGGGATTAGGTTGTTGGGGAAGCGTATTTTCTACCATCTCGACAACTGACGGGATGTTTCTAAACTGGTTTAGAGGGTCTCCGTCTGACGGGGGAAGGTCCCCCATAACATCATACAGCTCTTGTGGATTCATCTCAGAATAGTTTCCACCCCAATACGGATGAAGCATGTCGTCACTCAATTCAGGACGTATTGAACCTGCTGTTGTGGTAATAGCCTCACGGAGTCTCTGCATCTCTGACGGGGGATAATTTTCCAACTGTGGACTGTTAAGAATCGAGTCTGCGTCCCTATTATTAATTCGTTCATTTTCACCCAAAAGCACCGCAGTGCGTCTCTGTATATTAGCAAGATAGATCATTAGTTGATCAGTATACTGAATGAGACCTCTTTGAGTAAATACAGTTTGAGAATTACTCAAATGTCTATTGAATCGTTTTAATACCTGGGCAATAGAATGAGCATTTTGAATACATCTTTGCCGTTGGAGAAGCCTTGGATCTTCGTTAATTAAAACACGTGCGTATTCACCGTAATTAATCCACATCATGTCTTCAAGATCATAACGGGCAGCTGCGGAATAAATACCGATACGCTGAGGTAACGTTTTTTCCCGAATCCCATTTTCTGTTCGTTCCCTCCAAGTCCGAATATTAGGAAAGGTGCCACCCGGGTGATCATTGGTAACGTTTAAAAGGTTTGGATGTTTATGTTTCCACAATATAGCTCTAAGGGTAAAAGTAGGAATTGCTTGAATAAAACTATCTCTGGAATAAGATAAAGATCCTCCTCGTGAGTCACGTTGTGGGTCTGTTAAAGCAGCTACCCAAACTTTGACAGCAGTATCATGAAGGCTTTGAATAGCAGGATGGTTACAATCTCTATACAAATGGCCAGGTTGAAAACAGCATTTACAAACATTGGCGGGAGTAGGTTGGTCAACCATAGAGGGGGCACGTGCTACGGCATCGTTAGGATGATTTGGTCCCCTGCGACGAGACTGAGGGCGACCAACATCACCAGTCGATGAATTTGGATTGACGACTTGGTTTCCCCAATTATGTATTTCAGAGACTGAGGTTGGTGATGGTGGAATAGGAATTCCACCGGCATCTTCGAAAGGATTTCCCCAACTGGGCATAAGAGGATTAAAAGGAGGTGGCATAACTTGAAGTAGATTTAAATTAGTATTTGTTAAATTCAGTTGATAAAGAATATATATTTCATTTTTTTTTGTGCTATTCCAAAGCTGAACTTAACTAAGGCCCCTAACCCGATGGTCCATCCCAGATAATTGAATCACTTGGAATAATTTCTTTTAGGTTCAATTTCTTCATTCCCTCACGACGATAATAGTTTTCTTTGACATACATGTCTCGCAGACAATTAATTCTACGAAGCATTTCAAATCCATAATCCAAGAAAGCATCAGTGGTATCAATGAGTGCCAACGGTTCATTTTCAAATCTTTCTAATGTATATTTGTATTGATGTCGGACATTTGTCCAGACTATTTCTCCACAATTTCTTTTTTTGGCAAGATGAAGGAGACGTTTATTGGAAAGAAAATTTGAATTTATCAAGTCAGTATTAACAGGTAATTTTGATGAATAACCCATTTGTTTAGCTATACGAAGTTTGGAGCGATATAAAGTCGTCATTTGTTTTCTGATTTGATTAGAAAATGGGTTAATAGTTTTAACAGCAACCATAGTCATTTGAGAAGGAGGCATATATGAATCTAATATTATAAAACATCAAAACAACCAAAATTCCAATCGTCCATTAGTCCTCCTTCATGAATATCTAATCCAGTGACATCTTGTGAAGACCATTCAGGAGGATAAGGAAATAAATGACGATTGTATTCAATCATCTGTTGTTTTTGGATAATAGATAAAGCTGGATTCCGTAATGCGTGAAAAAGAAGAAACTTATCACGAAGAAAACGTAAATCAGCAATAGACAACCCATCATCGGCTCTAAAATATGGTCCCGCCTCAGCTAAATCAGGCCCGTATCGCATATCTAATCCTGATCTTCCCATGTTTCTCCATTCATGAAAAGTAGAATTGGAAGGTTCAATATCAAGCACTGAATCTGACATTGGAACAGGCATCTTACCAAGTTGAAGGTAAGGAGGGCGGGTATTTGACATTATTAAATATCCACGTCCGCCATTAAAAAACAATGAGGAAGCAAAAGAAAAAAATAACAAAAAAATAGGTTGAATGAGATACGGCATATAGTTAATTGTATAATATAATAATTTGGATAGATTGTTTAAGTGAATATATAAATCATTGAACTTGCTTAAAAATAATTGATGTAACATAATAATGGAGTCTTACAACAGCCCTTTTAGCTTAATACGTAAAGACCCTTTGTCGAGTATGAAGGTGTTGGTTTTTGGATCTAAAGGGTGGATTGGTGGCCAATTTGTTAAAGTATTAAACAAAGCAAAAGTCTTATATGTGGAGGCAACATCTCGTGCTGACGACTATGAGAGTGTAAAGAATGAGATGAAAGAGGTTCGTCCCACCCATGTAATTTCTTTTATCGGCAGGACTCATGGACAGATAGATGGAAAGGAATACACAACCATTGATTATTTGGAACAAGAAGGAAAATTAGTTGAGAATATGCGAGACAACTTGATGGCTCCTGTTGTATTGACTTACACCTGTTCAGAAATGGGCATTCATTATACATATTTGGGAACTGGATGTATATTTAAGTTTGACGAAGAGCATCCTTTTGGAAAGGAGGAAAATGGGTTTGACGAAGAGGCAAAACCCAATTTCTTTGGTTCATCTTATTCAATTGTGAAGGGATTTACAGATAAACTACTTCATATGATGGAAGAGCCAAGCACCCTCAACTTGCGAATTCGTATGCCAATTACAGATGAAGAAAACAAACGTAATTTTATAACCAAGATTGCTACTTATGAGAAAGTATGCTCCATACCTAATTCCATGACAGTATTACCAGAAATGTTACCAATAGTTTTAGATATGATGAGACAGGGTGAAGTAGGCACTATAAATCTAACCAATCCTGGCTTGATTTCTCATAATGAGATTTTGGAAATGTATAAAGAGTTTGTGGATCCAGATTTTACCTGGAAAAATTTTTCAGCAGAAGAACAGAGAGCCATTCTTGCGGCTGATAGGTCCAATAATTATTTGGACACTACTAAATTACAGCAATTGTATCCGTTTGTAAAAAATATTAAAGACGCAGTTTGCGAATGCTTAAAAAATTTTAAAAAAGAAAAAAAAGATGTATCCAAAGTCGCCGACGATGATAAGGATAGCGATATAGAAGTAGAGGTAATCGTTGGTCCATAATGAGTTTACAATTGTATAATAGAATAGCAAATATTATATTATATGTGGGGTGAACAAGATCAAGGAGGTTTTAGAGAAGGACTAAGTGAAGGAACAGGACAAGTTAATGAAAAGAGCGTTCTTGGTAAGGCATGTCAAGATTGGGCCAAAAATGAAAATTATCATACCTATTTAGAGGTGGGAACATGGAATGGGTTGGGCACAACCAAAGTCATACATGAAGCATTAAAAAAAAGAAGCGACAGCGTCGAAGGTGGATATACGTTTTACAGTTTAGAATGTAATAGCGAAAAGTCAGAAATAGCCAGAATGTTTTATAGAAATGAGAAAAATATTCATATTTTAAACGAGGTATTAGCCAATCCAAGTGAAAAGGAGTTGGAGGAGGCTTTTCCAGTATTAAAAGATGATCCTGTTCTTCATAGTTGGAGTTCGATAGATAATAAAAATATAAAGACTGCCAAATTGTTTTTGGAGAAACAAGAACTTCCAGAAATATTTGATGTAGTATTATTGGACGGAGGAGA
>TARA_Y200000002_G_scaffold383296_1_pt1 | contig 18669 bp, 23 predicted proteins | sample TARA_Y200000002 | Tara Oceans TARA_Y200000002 (sample SAMEA2619388) | marine metagenome | biome: marine biome (ENVO:00000447); feature: surface water layer (ENVO:00002042); material: "saline water (ENVO:00002010), including plankton (ENVO:xxxxxxxx)" | depth 5 m | reverse complement strand
AACCCATAACCTTTAGATTCATTGAAAAATTTTACTGTTCCTTTCATGTAAATTATTAATTTCAGCAAATGTAATCTATATTCTTATATCAAATGATATTTTCTAGTATTATTTTTTAGTTTTTATAATTATCGTATAAATACAAGGGCATTGATAATGAAAATCCTACCAAAAACAATGATAAAATATATTTGATGAACGATCGACCATCTATTTTTTTATTATAAAACTTATAGGTGATAAAAACCAAATAAGAGGTTGCCGCAACTGTTATATCCATGGTTATCATTGAAATTGCATGATTAGAATAAATATCAGCCCAAAATCCACTCATTGACCAATTATTTTCAAGTAAAAAATAATACAACTGATAATATGGTAAAATAACACCTAAAATACAGAGAACTAAGAACAATTTTTTCATAATATTTAATTAATAATTATTTATCAATTTAATGAATCATCTTAATCTTTATCATAATATTGTAAAATAAATTCAATATTGTGTTAGAAGAATATTTCGATTGTCCATATTGTTGGCAAAATCAATTAAAAATGGTAGACCCCTCGATTGAAAACCAAAATTTTATAGAAGATTGTGAAGTATGCTGTAATCCAATTGATTTTCATATTACGGTTGAAAATAATGAGGTTTTCTTATTTAATTCCGAAAAAATAGATCAATAAATTTTAAATATGTCAAATACAAAAGAACTAGACTTAATAATCTGGGGAGCCACAGGTTTTACTGGCCAACTTGTCAGTGAATATATTAATAAAAAATATTCCAACACCGCTCTAAAATGGGGAATTGCCGGAAGAAATAAAGAAAAAGTTTTAGTTATTGCTGACCGATTAAATATAACTAAGGACAGAATTTTCATTGCTGATTGTAACGACATTGAAAGTCTCATCAAATTAACTTCTAAAACAAAAGTAATTTGTACAACCGTTGGCCCTTATGCAAAATTAGGGACAAACCTTATAGAAGCCTGTATTAAAACAAATACTAATTATTGTGATATTACAGGAGAAACGCAATGGATTAGAAAAATGATAAATAAATATCATTTGAAGGCTAAGAAAAATAAAATTAAAATCATCAATTCTTGTGGATTTGATTCGATTCCATCAGACATGGGAGTTTTTTATTCTCAAAAAAAGGTTTTTGAAAAAACAGGAAAATATGCAAGTAAGGTAAATATGAGGGTCGCAGGTGCCAAAGGAGGAATAAGTGGTGGTACATACAATAGCCTTTCAAATGTTTTAGAGGAGGCACGTGTAGATAAAGAGGTTAGAAAAACTTTGACAAATCCCTATGGACTGAATCCGATAGACAAACAAAACGGGCCAGACAAAGCAGATCTTCAAAGTGTAATTTTTGACAAAGTTTCAAATTCATGGATAGCCCCTTTTGTAATGGCAGGAATTAATACAAAAATTGTAAGAAGAAGTCATGCACTAATTGATTTCAAATACGGATCAGACTTTTCTTACGATGAGGCAACATTATCTGGAAAAGGAGTTTTGGGTCAAGTAAAAGGATACTTAAGTTTGATTCCTATTTTTTTAGCAACAAGAAAAAAAGGTAGTTTCATAAAAAATATTGTGGATTATTTTTTACCAAAGTCTGGGGAGGGCCCCTCAGAAAAAACCAGAATTAGCGGATACTATAATCTGCGATTTTATTTGACTCAACAAAATAAAATATACTTAAGTAAAGTAATTGGTGATATGGATCCTGGTTATGGATCAACTTCTAAAATGCTGGCTGAAAGCGCTGTTTGTCTTGCCTTAGATAAAACACCTGAAACTTACGGAATCTTAACTCCATCGGTAGCATTGGGTGAACCACTTTTAAAAAGACTACAGGAAAATGCAGGGTTAACTTTTATTTCTGATTAACTACCAACTCTAAAAGTAGCTTTAACTAAAAAGGTGTTTTCAGGTCTGGAGTCTTTGATATTTTCAATCAAATTGCCGAATAAATTATTATTGATGTCTGTAAAATTATTTATCCCTTGAGCCCAAACAAAATACAACTCAGCTCCAGCCTTATATTCCCATCTTAACACTAGATTTGATTTAAATTGTACACTCGTAAAATCTGGATCACCAAAACTATAATCAATATTATTATCTAAGTCCTCATCGATATAGTATATGTCATTTTCAAATAAAATTTGCTGAGAATTATATTCCGAAAATCTATCATTTAATTTTTTTGCTGTTGAATTAGTTACATATTTGAACTGATCATAATTAGCTTTAAATATGAACGGCTGACCATAATATTGGATTGATAAATTTGGATTTATCAAGTAATTTAATCTAATTGATGTTGATATACTTTCATTATCTATTCTGCCTAAAATATATCTAATGCTATCCCCAAATTCTTTTGTGGTTAGATATTGTGACAGGTTAGGATTGGTTCTATACTGAGGAGAAATTGAAATTGAAAAATTACTGAATGGCCTATAACCAAATTCAGCATCAACAGTAAAGAAAGAGAAATTATTTTCTTTCGCCTGGCTATATAACATTCCAAAAGAGTAGGTGAATTTTTTTCTGAAATCACTGATTAGCCAAGTACCAAAATAATTTTCTTCCGAAAATCTCCATCGAGGACCACCTCTCAAGTAAGTATTAATAAAAATTTTAGGCTTGTGAGCTGCCATCGAACGAATTGTAAAATTATTTTTAAAAGTCAAAAAACTGTTTAAGCCATATTGAGTTCGATTGTGATTACCTTCAAAATCGTAAGTTGAAAATTGTTCAAAACCAATTTCAATTGATCTGAAATTTTTTGTGGGTTTTAATGTTCTATAACCAATATTTAAAGCTTGAATCTTGTTGTCTGCTTGTTTTAAATATCCTATATCATTAAGTTCCAGCTCCGGGGAATACCAATCAAATCCAACATTATATGTCCAATTTCCACCTGCTTGTTTTCCAATGTTAAAAGTTCCACCGGTACCAGTTAGTGATGTTCGATTTTCATCAACTGAAACATGGTTAGCGTCTACTCTTTGGAATAGATGAACTATTGAATTTTGAGTTCTTGTTATAGATTCTTTACTTCCTTCAACTTTACTCATAATTATTTTACCATCAAAAAAATAATCCTTATTATTCCATTGGTGTTTAAAATCTAACCCTGTTGAAAAAGCATTTTTATGTAAGAAATCTAAATTTTCATCAAGATTGAATCGGCGAGTATTTGTAAGAATTCCACCAACGTAACTGTTGCTGTCATTATAATCTTTTTGAATTCTTGCAACTATGTAATTTGTTTGAGGCTCAACCAATTCTTCCCTCGTATTTTGACCGTCACTTATTTTTGCAAATTCATCTGAAGTCATGCTTTCTAGTAAACCAATTGACCAACCGTTATTTGTCTTTCCAGAGATTTTTACCGCTCCAAGTATAGTTGTATTGAGAGGTTGATTTGAATATTCGTTAGTATTTAAAGACGGATAGCCGCTTGGTGATTTCCCAATTCTTCTTGAAAAGAAAAGATTATCATTTTGACCTCCAAAATTAAAATCAAATATATTTTTACCTTCAACAAAAAATGGTCTTTTTTCATCAAAAAATATTTCAAATCCGTCTAGATTAATAACTGATGGATCTGCCTCAACTTGTCCAAAATCAGGATTAATTGTAAAGTCTAATGTCAAGTCACTAGTTATGTTTATTTTACCATCAATTCCAAAATTAGTCTTCAAATCTGACCCATCTCTAAAAGGATTTCCTGTTTCATTTTCATAAGAATTATATTCAACAAGTGAAAATGGCTTTATTTCATAATTAAGTTTAGAAGTTATTTTTGAAATACCTTTTATTTCTCCGCTTTCTGAAATCCATCCTGCTGAACCTGCAGGCACCCTATCCCACAATGATTGTTCATTAACTTTAAAATCAACACGCATAATATTAAATCCCCAAATTTGGATATCTTGATTTTTAAATCTTAACTGGCTGAAAGGGATTTTTACCTCTGCATTCCATCCATCACTATCAACTTTTGTTTTAGAATACCATACTGCATTCCAGCTTTCATCTTCATTATCCCCGTTATTACTCGCAAATACATCTCTTTGAGTTCCTGCTGACGAAAGTCCAAAAACAAATGAATTTATTTTATCATTATTGCTATCGAATGCAATGTATATTGCATCTCCATCTAATTGATCTCTTCTTGTTAATCTATTTACAATTTCATCAGGGTTAATTAATGATTTTACAAAAACATAAATAGCATTGTCATCAAATAATAATTTAAATTTTGTCTGGTTTGAAGGCTGCGTATTTTCTTCTGGCTGCAATTCGATGAAATCAGTTTGCCAATCAACTTCTTCCCATGCTTCATCGGAAATATCTCCATCTATAGTAGGTGGTAAATTTTTGTCAATTTTTTTAGTAAAATATGTTTTCTTATCGGACTGGGTAAAACAAATACCAAATGAAAAAAAGAATAGAAAAAGTAATCTCATTATAAAACTTTTCTCAGAAATATGTTTTTGTTAAGCTTTTGGTTTTTTTCTTTGAAGAAGATTATATCATCAACCAAAACCCATTTATTATTTTCTGAGCCAATATTTATTTTTTTATTTAATGAATCGTCAATTACTATTTCATCACCAACTATTGACCATTTGACTTCTTCTTCCTCGTCATAATCTAAAAAATTTAGAGTAAGTGTGGCTGTATTATTATTTTTGAAAAGAATATGAATGTCAGCAGTATCCAAAATATCTTCTGCAAAACCTGACGCCAATTGTACTGCCATTTTCTCAAACATATCAAGATCTTTTGTTTCTTCTTTTAAAAGTTGTTTTACCTTAACTTTAACCTCCCACTTACCTATTACGTCAGATTTAGTTAGTTTATTTTGAGAAAACGTTAATGAGGAAATCAGAAAAAATAAATATAAAACTCTCATAACTTCAATTATACATAATTCAAACTTACCTTATAAATATCTTATAATTGTTAAAAAAAAACTAATCTTTAGTTAAAGATGATTAATCAAATTTTTTGAATAAATTTCAGCAGTGAAAAGAATTATTTATACACTTATTTTACTTACAATACCCTTTTTGTCTAATATGTATATTAATGATTTTAACTGGAGTTTAGTTGATTTTATTATCATGGGTGTTTTAATTTTTTCATTTCTTTCTTTTACCGATTTTATCAGAAAAAAATTTAGTGGAATTAAAGAAATATTAGCTATAATCATTGTTGTTATAGTCTTTATTTTATTGTGGGCAGAATTAGCTGTTGGAATATTTGGAAGTCCCTTTGCTGGAAGCTAAATTAAAATTTTAAGTGTCTAACAGTATTCGTACCATCATACTTAATTATTTCATTAAGAGATGCAATTCCAAGTTCAAGATGATTTTTATCATATAACTTTGAATTTTTATCATCCTCAATCTTGGTTTTAATACCATCTGGTATCATCGGTTGATCAGTAACTAAAAGTAAAGCCCCTGTTGGTATTCTATTATGAAATCCAACAGTGAATAAAGTTGCTGTCTCCATATCAATTGAATATGCTCGAACTTTTTTAAGATATTTTTTAAATTTTAAATCAAATTCCCAAACTCTTCTGTTTGTGGTGAAAATTGTTCCTGTCCAATAATCGGTTTTCTTATACTTTAAAGCTGAAGAAATTGCTCTTTGTAAAGAGAAAGAGGGCATTGCTGGAACTTCAATTGGTAAATAATCATTAGATGTTCCCTCACCTCTTATTGCTCCGATTGGTAGTATATAATCTCCTATTTTTATTCGATTTTTTAAACCTCCGCACTTGCCCAAAAATAATACCGCCTTTGGCATTAATGCGGTAAGGAGATCCATTACAGTTGCTGCATTTGGACTTCCCATTCCAAAGTTTATAATCGTAATATTATTATGAGTTGAAGATGGCATGTTTTTGTCAAGTCCATCAACAGAAGCGCCATTTAAAGAGGCAAATTCATCAACATATTTTTGAAAATTTGTTAATAATATATATTCGCCAAAATCAGAAATTTCTACTCCAGTATATCTTGTAATCCAATCCTTTACTATTTCTTTTTTAGTTTTCATATAGTAAAGTTAATAAATAAAAAAAACCCCGATAAACGGGGTTTTTTAATCTACAAAAACAAAAATCTAATTTTCTTGTGGAATTCCTTGTGAATTTGTTCTTGGTGACCAATGAGAGTGCATCACTTTCCACTCTCCGTTTTCATTTACCCATGTTTGAGACGCTCTTGTAGCATAAGGTACATTTTGATCACCCTCATTAAAATTAATCGAACCGTCTGCATCAAAGGTAATTACTGCAGTTTTCAAATCAGATGACATAAAAACCTGATGATTTGACATTTCAAAAGTACCAAAATCCCAACCCCTATCTGTGTTAACCTGCTCCTCAGTTTGAACAGCTAAAGCAGATCCATTTGAATTAAATATTGTAGTTCCTAATTCTTCGGAAATCCATTGACTTGCCGTTTCCCAATCTTGAGAGATATAAGCTGATTGAAAATCATTTGAAATTTTTACAATCTCCGCTACTACCGCATCAGCGTCAACTGCGGATACATTTTCCGTGGGATTAGCACAAGAAAAGCTAATCATGATTGAAAGTAAAAAAATAAGTTTTTTCATAATTATAAAATTTATTAAAACATTATAACTGAAAAAAAAGAAGATTATTGTGCTATTTCAATTATTTATTCAGAAGTGGATTTATTAATCGAATATTCCAGAATAAAAAGGAGAGCAATTATAGATCCATTGGCAACAACTAATTCCATAATACTAGCGTTGTTATTGGATAAGGCGTTTATTGCGGAGACACCGATTACTACAAAGAAATATGTCATTTCCTTTACTTTAATTGTCTCTGTTCTAAACCTAAGAATCGCAAAAATTGCAAAGAGACCTAACGCAAAACCTAGATCTAATTTTACATTACTAAGTAGAAAACATAATAAAAAGGTAATAAGCCCAGCTGAATTGTATGTGAAAAAAAATTCATTAAGAGAATTTTTATTATTGTTATTGTATTTCAGATAGATGAATTTTGAAATAAACAAAACCACAAAAATATTGAGTAAAAGAGTTGAAATTAGATTGGTTAAATCTTGATCATTTGCAAAAATCAATTCCACATTTATTGGTTTTTTAGTTCAAATGCAATTACGTTAAAAAACGAAAGAATTCCTAATCATATTAAGGTTTTAAAACAGTTTTGTAAATTGCTGAAAATTAAAAAAATGAGAAGAATATTACTTTTTACATTATGTATAAACTTAATTTCTAGTGTTTATGCACAAAAAGAAGATAAAAGAAAAACAATAGATTCTTTAACCACTGAAATGACTATCAGTGAAGGTCTAATCAATACATATTCTAATGAGGAAAATAAATTATATTTTGAAATATCTGAAAACTTATTGGGAAAAGATCTTCTTGTCGTTACTAGGTTAGCTCAACTTCCAGGTGATTATGCTGGCTACCTTAATGCTGGGTCAAAGACAGCTGAGCATGTGGTTCAATTTGAAAAACAAACAAACAGAATTCTTCTAAGAGAAGTAAGTTTTACAAATATTTCTGACGAGGAAGATCCCATTTCTAATAGTGTTTCAGTCAATAATTTTAAACCAATACTTGCAGCATTTGAAATTAAAAATTCAGAAGAAGATAAATATTTAATCGATGTCACAAGCTATTTTATGTCTGATTCTCCAGGGTTTAATATTATAAGATCATATGAAAAGGATAATTATAAAATTGGTGGAGTAGATAAAAAAAGAAGTTTCATTGATTCCGCGAGAAGCTTCCCTCAAAATACAGAAATACTTCACACTTTGACATTTAGTGCAAGTAAAGCACCAAGAGCTAATCGAACAAAGACATTTAGCTTTCAAGTTAATCACTCTATAATTGCTTTACCTGAAGATAAAATGCCTATTAGATATGAGGATGAAAGAGTTGGATGGTTTACAATTAATAAAATTAATTACAGCTCAGAAAAATTAAAATCTGATAGTTATAATATCATTAGAAGATGGAGACTTGAACCTAGTGATCTAGAGGCATATAAAAGAGGTGAGTTAGTTGAACCTGTAAAACCAATTATCTACTACCTTGATCCAGGTACCCCCATTAAATGGAGAAAATATTTTAAAATGGGTGTTGAAGATTGGAATAGTACATTTGAAAAAGCAGGATTTAAAAATGCAATAATTGCAAAAGACCCTCCGAGCAAAGAAGAGGATCCAGATTTCAGCCCTGAAGATATTAGATACTCAACTGTTAGATACGTTGCTTCTACTACAAGGAACGCTATGGGTCCCAGTGTATCTGATCCACGAACAGGTGAAATTATTGAAAGTGATATTGTTTGGTATCATAACCACTTGAGGTCATACAGAAACAGATACTTATTAGAAACAGGTGCTGCAAATCCAAGAGCAAGAACTCTTTTTACACCTGAAGAAGAAATTGGTGAAATGATGAGACAAGTCATCGCACATGAAATTGGTCATGCATTGGGTTTACCTCATAATATGAAAGCTAGTAGTGCTTACCCAGTGGATTCATTAAGATCAGGAAGTTTTACACAAAAGTTTGGAATAGCCACTACAATAATGGACTATGCACGATATAACTATGTAGCTCAACCAGGCGATGAAAATATAAGATTTGTTAGGCAGCTTGGACCCTACGATGATTATTCAATCGAATGGGGATACAGATATTTTAACAAAACTCCTGATGAAGAAAAAGAAATTTTAAGAAAATTTGTTGACAAAAAATCTCTTAACCCAATCTACATGTTTGGTGGCTATGGAAATGACCCCAACTCTCAAACAGAAAATATTGGTGATGACCCTGTTAAGGCTAGTATGTATGGAATTAAAAATTTGAAAATTGTTGCAGAAAACCTAAAAGATTGGACGGTTGAACCAAATGAAAACTACAATGAACTAGAAGAGCTTTATGGTGAATTAATAGGAGTTTACAGAAGATATATATATCATGTACATTCACTGGTTGGAGGTATCTATGATACCCCGCACAACCAAAACCAAAAAGGGCTTTCAAGATATTTAAATGTTAACGTCAATAAACAAATTGAAGCTCTAAATTTTTTAGAAAAACATCTTTGGAAAACTCAAAATTGGCTTATGGAAAAAAATCTGATTTCTCAGATTAAAGGTGAAGGTATATTAAACACTCTTCAGGGTCTTCAACTAAGTGCATTCAATAGAATGTTAAATAGTGACAAGCTAAACAGAATGTTGTCGTCGAAAGAATCTTTGAATGGAAATGGATTATCAGTAAGCAGTTTGATTGATAATTTATTTGAATCAATAATAAAAAAGCCGTCAAATGCAGATCTTTCTGAGCAAAGATTACAAATACATTTTGTGTCAAGATTAGATCAACTTTTAGATGATGAAAAATTAAATCCCACGATTAAAAGCAAATTATTAGAAACTAAAAACGAGATTCATAAATTTGCGAAAAAAAAATCTGGAGCTCACTATAAATATTTAAAATCAATAAGCGAATAAATATGGAATGGTATAAAAAAAACAGAAAATATTTTTATGCAGCTGTTATATGTTGGTTTCTTTACAGGGTTATTACGTCTATGATGTACTAGTCGAGCATATATCTTAAGGCAAGCGAACTTTTTGAGAATGAAATTTTTAATTCATTTTCTCTTTCTTTAGATCTTCTAATTTTCAATGATATGTGATTAGTATTTGAAAATTTATTTATCAATTCATTTAAGGCTGTCCCATGAAAGAAACTTCTTTTATCTGCTTTAACAAAAATGTTATTAATTTCAATTTCAAGCATCTTTTGAATTTTATATTCTTCAAATGAAATTTCATTAAATTTTACAAATACAGAGTTATTATTAGAAAATGAAATTTGACAAAATAATAAACAATAAATAAGTAGCCGATACATAATCACAATATAAATAAAATTTTTAATCGGTTTTTGTTTTTTTAGAATAGTCAACTTTTGAAATACCAAGCTTATACCAAAATGGACTATCGAACTCTAATTTTTCTGGGTATTCCACTTCTCTTTGCTTTACTACTGACATTATTTTTTTCATATTTTCTCCCTCACTTAAAGGATTTTGTTTAGAAATTCTAAAACAAACTTTATCATTAATGTCTACAAACCAAATGACTTCATGCCTTTTCTCTTTGCCGTTGTTATCTTTTCCAATCTCAGTAACATTTATAAAATGCTTAATTTCACTCCAGGTACGAATTCTATAATTAATTTTTGGAAAGAGTATGGACTTATGAATCCCGTTAGAATTCACTGTAACTCTGTAAACTAATAAATTAATTACCACAAAAATTAATGGAATTGTAAACTCATAATAACTCTTAATAATTTCAAGTATTTCAATTTCAATATGGCCTTCAGATTTAAGTCTGAAAATTGCAAACAAAAATAATCCAATAGCGCCTAATCCGAAAAAATTTAATTTTAAAGTTGAAATATCTCTCATTATTGAAACACACTTCTAGATGTTAATTTTTGTATATTTAGCAAAATAATAAATTTTATGAAAAAGTATATTAACTTATTAATAATTGCTGTATTAATCTTTTCATGCTCTGAAACTGAAACTGATCCCGTTTTAAATTTATCTGTTAGAGAGCATATTGAGTTAATAAAAAATCATGATAATAAAATCGAAGTTTCTTTTGAGGACCTTCCTGAAGTTTCACAGAATTATATTAACAGTTTAGAAAATAATATTACAGCTGAGCAAATCTTACATGCTCAAAATATTGGTTATGAAGTTAAAATTACAAGAGAATCAAGAAGTTTAGTTTCACTTCTAAATATATTATACATCTATTTTGATCAAAATGGCGAAATCCTTTTTGACGATAATTACGATGAAGACAGTGATGGTGACTATGATATTTTTGATGAATGGGAAGAATTCATGTGCTTTGACATACAATTCCCAATTTCTGTAACTATGCCCGATGGCTCTCAAATCTCTGTTGGTAATGAAGATGAATTGTATGAAGCTGTTGAATTGTATTATGAAATGAGTGATGAATTTGATGGCTTACCAGAAATAAATTTTCCGTTTAATATTGTTTTTTATTACGAAGATGAAAACGGAAACGAAAATGAAGAGGTAGTTGGTGTTGGTAGTTATGAAGAATTAGAAATGTATTTTGAAATGTGTGATGATGGATGGGATGACGATGATGGATGGGATGACGAAGGTTGGTTTGAAATTGACTGTGTTGATTTAGTGTATCCAATTTCAATTGTAAATCCAGAAGGTGATATTATTTCGGTAGAAAGCGAAGATTCACTTCACGAATATATTGATCAATATTATGAAAATTGTAATAGTGATAATTGTGGAGATTTCACACTTGCCTATCCACTGACAGTTGAGTACTACTCTGAAACTAACGATCAAGTTCAAACGTTGACAATTAATTCTGAAGAAGAATTAGAAGAATTACTTGATGAGTACTGTTATGATGATGAGGGTGAAGATGAAACCTGTGGAGAAATTGTTTACCCTGTAACTGTGGAAGCGCCAAATGGTGATCAGTTTACAGCTGATAGTGAAGAGGAAGTATACACTTTTATGGAAGAATGGTACTCAAATAATTGTAACACAGCTGAGTGTGATGATGAATTTGAGGTTGTATACCCAATTACTATGGAGTTTGAAAATGAACAAGGTGAAATTATTGTACTGACAATACAGTCAGAAGAAATGCACGAAGAAATCACAGAACAATACTGCGGTGACTAAAGTTTAAATTAAACAATAACATACTGCAATTCAGCACTGTAAAATTTCAATTATATATTTTTTACTAAATTGTTATTACTAACTATTTAATAACCATACAATAATGGGCTATAAAAATGATGTTTTTTTATATCTATGGATTGTGCTTATTATTTATGCAATGCTTTATTCTTTTTATAAAAAATATTTAAAAAAGTAATTACATAGATCTAACCACAGGAACTCCTAAAATACCACTAACACAATATTCCATTGTTAGTGAAACCAGCTCTCCAAACATTTTTTCTCTTGATTGGCCTAGAGCCATATGTGCTTGACAGCCTTCTGGACCTTGATAAATTTCAGTTATTCCATATAAAGTATTTCCAGTTTCGCCACTTGTTGGGTCTAATGGATTATTAAATTCAGGACTTTTCATCACTGCATAGCATAGAATAATTGGTTCAACATTTCCTTCAATATGGTGAGTTTCCCTCATAAAATCTTGATGACTATCAAGAAATGATTCCATTCTTTCCGATTGGTCATTGGGTACCTTAAATGCTACATGGAATCCGTAATTTTCGGTTGTAATTTTCATTTTGGTTAATTTTATTTGTAAATCAATATAATAAAATTTAATTTTTTTGAAATTAGCTATTTGTTAAATATTTTAATATTTTGATTAAAGATTATGAACAGAAAAATTTCACATAAAATAAGAAGAGCACATAGATATCTTGGGCTATTTTTAGGTCTACAGTTTTTAATGTGGACTATAAGTGGATTATACTTTAGCTGGACTAATCTAGATGAAATTCATGGAGATCAATTTAAAAACCTTGACTATCAGCCTATAGCATTTGATAATTTAATTAGTCCGTCAGAAATTAACTATCCAGAACCTATTAACAGAATAGAAATTAGAGACATAAAAGAAGAGCCCTATTTTCTTATTAATGAATCTTTTTTATTTCATGCTAGAACTGGCGAAATTAAAAAAACTATTTCTGAAGAAGATGCAATTTACATTGCAAATAATTATATGAAAGAGGGATTAGAAATTTCAAATGTAGAAACGATATATGAAACTGGGAAACACCATGAGTATAGAGAAAAACTTCTTCCTGCTTATGTTATTAATTACAAGTCAGATGAAAATTTAAAAGCATATATATCAATTAAAAATGCAAAATTTCAAACCGTAAGACATAGAGATTGGAGGTGGTTTGATTTTTTATGGATGACACATACTATGGATTATGAGGGAAGAGATGATTTCAACAATACTGTTCTAAGAATTTTTTCCTTGTTAGGGCTAATAACAGTGATGAGTGGTTTTTCACTATGGTTTGTATCTTCCCCGACCGTAAGAAAATTTTTAAATTGAAAAATTATACCGATATAATAATTATTGGTGCAGGGCTCTCGGGAATTGGTTCAGCATGTCATCTGGAGAGAAAAAATCCGGAAAAATCTTACATAATTATCGAGGCTAGAGAAGAGTTAGGTGGAACCTGGAGCTTATTTAAATACCCAGGAATAAGGTCTGATTCGGATATGTATACTTTTGGATTTTCGTTTAAAACTTGGGACAATCCAAAATCATTTGCTGATGCTCCAAATATTCTTAAATACCTTGATGAAGCTGCAAACGAATATAATATAAAAGACAAAATTAGATATCATACCAAAGTAGTAAAGGCAAATTTTGATACACAGAAAAAGATGTGGTCAATATCAACAAAGAATAAAAATAATAGCGAAGAAATATTCTATTCCAGATTTTTATTTTCCTGTACTGGATATTATAATTATGATGAGGGTTATACGCCAGATTATAAAGGGATAAATAATTTTGAAGGTAAGGTAATTCACCCTCAACACTGGCCAGAAAACTTAGATTATAAAAACAAAAAAGTTGTAGTAATTGGCAGTGGCGCGACGGCCGTTACTATCGTCCCTGAAATGGCAGAAAAAACTTCTAAAATCACAATGCTTCAGAGATCCCCAACTTATGTTGGCGCTTTTCCTAATAATGATAAATATGCACAGCTTATCAAAAAATACTTTTCAAAAAAAATCGCTCATAAGCTAATTCGATTTAAAAATATTTTTGTTCAAATCTTATTTTTTCAAGCATGTAAAATTTGGCCTAATTATTTGAAAAAATTATTAGTGAATGCTGCTCAAAGGCAATTGGGTAATTTTCCTGCAAAACCTCACTTTGAGCCAAATTATAATCCATGGGATCAAAGATTTTGTGTTGCTCCTGATGGAGATTTATTTAAGGCAATCCGAAACGGCAAAGCTAATGTAGTTACTGATAAAATTGATTCATTTGACAAAAATGGTATAATACTTTCCTCAGGAAAAAAATTAGAAGCGGATATTATTATAAGTGCAACAGGACTAAAACTTTTAGCTTTTGGAGGTTCAAAAATAATTATCGATAATAAGGTTTATAACCCTTCTGATGCTGTAACATATAAAGGGTTAATGCTTAGCGGTTTGCCAAATTGTATTTTTTTTGCTGGATATACCAATGCTTCCTGGACATTAAAAAGTGATTTAACAAGTGAATATGCTAGTAGGCTTTTTAAACTCATGGATAAAAAGGATTACAAATATTTTGTACCTAAAGTAAAAGATTCAAGCATGAATATATCTTCATTATTAAATTTAAATTCTACATATATCCATAGAGCATCTCATTTGTTTCCAAAGCAGGGTTCGAAATTACCTTGGAAACTTTACCAAAATTATTTTTTAGACTACAAAATGCTAAGAATAAATAAAATTAAGGACAAAAATTTAACACTAAACTAAAACAATTATAAATTTGAAAATGACTATGAAAAATTTATTTAAACTTTTAATTTGTACAATTTTATTGACTTGTGGTTCAGATGATGAATCTGAAAATAATATAATCAACTTGCCTGCTAGTATTTCTACAAATGTTAGCTCTCTATCATTTGAAAATACAATGGTTAATCAGATTTCTGAATCTCAGGTTATTATTATCAATGCTGAAAATACTTCATCTGAAATAAATGTAAGTGCACCTGAAGGATATGAGGTTTCATCAGATAATAGCTCATTCTCACAAAGTTTTTCTTTCACACCTGAAATATCAAATGAAGTATATATTAGGTTTACTCCGGCTGAAGCAATAAATTATTATTCAACGCTTACAATATCCTCAAATGATATCAGCAATAATATTAATATAAATTTATTTGGTTTAGGCACACCCTTAATTCATAATTATCAGGCTTTTCAAAATCAAGAGTTAGGCTATGGTGGTGGGTTTAGTCAATCAGCAATTCAAATGTTTAGTTTACACGATGATTTGTCTGAAATCCAACAAATAAAAATGTATTTACAAATTGATTGTCCTTCAACAGGTTGTGATGATTGGGATAGGTTTGCAAATGTAAAAGTTAAAGATCAAGCTACCGGAAATTGGTATGAGATAGCAAGATATATAACCCCATATTGGGTTGGCACTCAACAACTGCAACGAGGGTTAGAATTTGATGTAACCGATTTTAAATCATTTTTGAAAGATAATGTGGAATTGAGAATATATATAGAAAACTGGACAACTAAAGCTGATATAGTCAGTATAGATTTTGATTATATTGTTGGAACTCCGGATTATGAAAACTATGAGGTTGCAGAAGTATTAAGTCTTCACTCAAATTCAATAAGTGGAGTTCCATATGGAGTTACTCATAATTTAGATTTAGAAAAATCAATTCAAATTCCTAGTAATTCAGAAAACATTCAATTTAGGACTATAATTTCTGGATGGGGTCATGCTACACCTTATGACGCTGATGGGAGACCTTGTGCTGAGTGGTGCTTTAGAACCCATGATATTAAAATCAATGGATCTAACACATTTCAACATAATCTTGGCCCAATTGGTTGCTCTGCTAATCCGATTAATAACCAGAATCCTGGAAACTGGCAGCCTGATCGTGCAGGTTGGTGTCCGGGGATGGCAGTTCCAGTAAGAATGAATAGTCTTGATACAAGCTATAGTGGGTCAACGATATCATTTGAATATGATTTTGAAGATTGGACGAGTGACGGTAATGGTGGAAATGCATTTTATGCTATCTCAACATATGTAATTGTAAAGAGTAATTCTGAAATAATAACACCTATTGTTACAGACTAAAGATGATTTAATTTTTCGGTTAATTTCTTAAGCTTCATTTTTCTCCACCAGGTTTTATTATCATTTTCCTGGCTTAGAGATCTGTGAATTTTTTTATTTAGTTTGTTGATTTTTTTTATCAAATAAGATTTATCAATTTCCTTCATATAATCTAATTCTCTGTTTTAGCACTTGTTAATAGTGTAGTAATTATATAAATCAAAAAAATAGGAATTGGAGTGAAAAATAAAATAACCAATAACAATCTCCACAATAATGGGTCGGTGTCAAAATACTCTCCTAAACCTCCACATATTCCAGCTAATTTAATATTTGATTTACTGCGATAAAACTTTTTCATAAACTGAAATTAGTTAATAAATCAGAAAATTTGAGTTAAAGAAATATTAAAATTTTCCCCATTTATTTTTAATCATCAAGCCAAGACCAGAATTCATTAAAATTAATGATATGGTACCAGTAAGAAACCAATTATTATTCTCATATTTAGAAATTAGTGCTTCTCCAAAAACACATAAACCTGATGAAAATAAAATCAAACCTAAAAGTGCTAAGCCATATCTCTTCATGAGTCGGATCCTTTCTTGGTTAATTCCCAAATCATCAATAGTGCCCATATTATGGCAAATGTTGGATCTTTATCTATCATAAATCCTGCATACACTCCAATTAGAACAAATAAAATTAATTTCCATCTTGGAAACACTCTTTTACCAAAAAACCATTTTTTCATAAAGACAATTTACAATAATTTAAAAAGAAGGAAATGTAATGTATGCTTTTGTTTTATTAAATTTGACATAATTATTTATTCCTATTGGAACTATTACTACTATACGTTTTTTTAACTATCAGCTTATCATTTTTATGCTCAATTCTTGAGGCTGTACTTCTAAGCATTAATACAACCTTTATAAAAATTGAAATAAAAGAGGGGAAAAATTATGCAAAGAAATTATCAGATTTAAAGAATTCTATTGATGAACCTTTGATAATTATTTTAACTCTAAATACAATTGCTCATACAGTTGGAGCTATTTTAGTTGGTGTTCAAGCCAAAGTAGCATACACCGAATTAAATCTTGAAAATAACTTTTTCCAAGGTGGAATATCTGATGAAGTTCTAGTAGGGTTTGTTTCCACAGTAATGACAATTATGATTTTACTTTTTTCTGAAATTATTCCCAAAACTATAGGAGCAAAATATTGGAATAGCTTAGCAAAGTTTACAACAATTTTTCTATCATCGATAATTCCAATCTTCAAATACACAGGCATATTATGGATTCTACAAGCATTCACTAAATCAATTGGTGCATCAAAAAAAGAGCTTTTTTTTAAAAGAGAAGATATTTCAACAATTGCAGAAATAGCAAAAGAAGAAGGTATTATTGAAGAAAAGGATTCAAAATTTATTAAGAATATTGTCAAGCTCAGAAATGTTACAGTTAAAGAAATCATGACACCATATTCGGTCATGGTAACTGCAGATGAAAATTTGACAATTAACGAATTTTATAAAAATAATCCTGAACTGGTTTTTTCAAGGATTCCAATTTTAAATAACGAAAAGATTGAAGCTTATGTGCTTAAGGATACAATCTTAGAAAGTATCATTAATAATAAAGGAGATTTTAAATTAACAGAAATAAAACGACCAATAATTATTTCAAGTGAAAAAACAAATATTCCAAAATTATTTGATAAGCTTTTAAAAAAACGTGAGCATATTTCGCTTGTGGTTGACAATTCAAAAAATACAATTGGAATTGTTACACTGGAGGATATTATAGAAACTATACTGGGGTATGAAATAGTTGATGAAACAGATATGGTGGATGATATGCAAATGCTTGCAAAAAAATTAAGCTCAAACGGAGGTAATGACTAATAATTTTATTTACTTTAAACTTTAACCAATACAAATACAATGAAAAAACTTTTTTATTCAATATTAATGGGAGTAATTATTCTCTCTTGTGATTCACAAACAAAATCAGATGATTCTATAAACTCATCTTTTGAGAAAAATTCTGCAACTATGCAAGCGTTATTAGATAGCTATGCAAACGAAGACGTCGATTACTCACGTTTTTCAGAAGAAGCTGTGTTTAGAGGTACTTTACTTGGTGCACCAGACACCCTAAGATTAGATCAAATCAAAGCAATTCATAAAGACTTTTTTGCTAAATATGATGTAAAACATATGGCTCCATTTAATTTTCTTCAGGGAGTAAATCCTGAAACTGGAGAAGCTGACGGGTCGGTAAGATTTTATTATGATATGCAAGTAACTAATTCTTCAAATGGAAAGTCTGTAGTTATTCCTATTTATGAATCTTTTGATTTCGACGATGATGGAAAAGCAATTTATGTGCAATGGTATTGTGATTGGACCGCTTCGATATCCTCACTTGAATAAAGTATTAAAAGGCCTCAGAAAGAGGCCTTTTTTAATTTTCTAATTTGGTGTGATTATATAAACTTATTAAGTATAGTAAAATTGCGCCCCACATTATATAAATAAAATGAGAGGAAGGTATCCAGAAATAAGCAAGTAAAATATTGGAAAAGAGTAATGTGCCTAATGCAATAAAATATCTGTTTCTAAAGCTTCTTTGATTAAATAAATCAATTTTAGAAAACATTAAAAAGACAA
>TARA_Y200000002_G_scaffold383222_1_pt1 | contig 18705 bp, 17 predicted proteins | sample TARA_Y200000002 | Tara Oceans TARA_Y200000002 (sample SAMEA2619388) | marine metagenome | biome: marine biome (ENVO:00000447); feature: surface water layer (ENVO:00002042); material: "saline water (ENVO:00002010), including plankton (ENVO:xxxxxxxx)" | depth 5 m | reverse complement strand
TACTTCCTTACTACCTTTTATTTTATTAATAAAAAAGTGGTTAAAAGTAGTTTAAGAACCTGAATATAATAATACAATGCGACTCAATATAGAAGAGGTAGACAAAATCCCCACTTTATGTCTAAATATGATTGTAAAAAATGAAAGTCAAGTTATAATAAGGTTACTTTCGTCCGTAATAACTATTATTGATACATATTGTATTTGTGACACAGGATCTACAGATAACACAATTGAACTAATTAAAAATTTTTTTGAAGAACATGATATTGAAGGTAAAATTATCCAGGAACCATTTAAAGATTTCGGATATAATCGCTCATATGCTTTAAAAGCAGCGGCTGGTATGTCAGATTATGCTATTCTATTAGATGCTGATATGATTTTAGAAATCAAACAGTTTGATAAATCAATTTTAAGTCAAGCAGATTCGTTTTGTTTACTTCAGGGTAGTGAGGATTTTTACTATCAAAATATGAGAATAGTTCGAAATAATAATACATTTACTTATCTGGGAGTAACTCATGAATATGTATCAACACCACCTGATAATCATAATGTAAATATCGGTAAAGACCAACTATTTATAAATGATGTTGGAGATGGTGGAGCTAAGGCTGATAAATTTGAAAGAGATATTAGATTGTTAAAAAAAGGAATAGAAGAAGAACCAACTAATGTTAGGTATCATTTCTATCTTGCCAACTCTTATAAGGATAACGGAAACTTCGATGAAGCAATTGAATTTTACCACAAAAGAATTGAAATGGGAGATTGGGAACAAGAAGTCTGGTATAGTTATTACAATATTGCCAATATTTATGAAGCCAGAAATGATATGGGAAACGCAATATTATATTGGATGAAAGGTTACAATCATAATCCTATGAGATTAGAAAATATTCACAAAATTGTTCAATACTATCGCATGACAGGAGAATGTAAAAATGCGAAACTTTTTTATGATTTAGCTCAGAAAGCAATTGAAAAAGGTATTAAAAAAGATGAATATTTGTTTCTTTCTAATGATGTTTATACATACAAATTTGATTATGAATTTTCTATTATTGCTTGTTATTTGGGAATTGACAATATAAACGACGCAGTAGTTAAAATTTTGAATCACTGCATGGATGATAGTATTATTACAAATACACTTTCAAATATGAAATTTTATAAAGATGTATTACCTACATCTCAATTAATAGATCTAACCTACATAGAACATCGAAATGTTGGTGAAATGGACAAGGAATTTTTTTCATCTTCTTCATGTATCATACCAAATGAAAATTATACAGGTTATAGAATGAATATCCGATTGGTCAATTATTGGATTAATTCAGAAGGAGGTTATTTAAATTGTGATGATTACATTATTACAAATAACAAATATCTTGAATTGGATAAAAATTTTGCTACAACAAAAGAGAAAACATTTGAAGTAAAATTTGAAGAAAAAAGGTATATGGGTATAGAAGATATTCGTATCTTTCCTGATGCGGATGATCCATTAAAGCTAATTTATATGGGAACAAGTCAGCATCAAGATGGAAAAATTGGAATGTTATATGGAGATTACGACCTTGAAAAAGAAAATATTGAATACACAGAAATTAATCCTTCTTTTTGCGATAGTTGGTGCGAAAAAAATTGGGTTTATTTTAAATTTAAAGGTGAAAATCATGTTATCTATAAATGGAGTCCAGTTCAAATTTGTAAAGTAAATAAAGATTCTAATGAGCTGGATATGGTTGAACTTCGACATAATATGCCTAAAATATTCCTTCATGTTAGAGGTTCTACACCAGGTTTTAAATATGAAAACGAATACTGGTTTGTTTTACATATTGTATCTTATGAGTCACCACGTCATTACTACCATATAATTGCCACCTTTGACGATGATATGAATTTTAAGAAACATTCGGCACCGTTTAAGTTTGAAGGTGAATGTATTGAATACACGTTGGGGTTGATTGTAGAAAAAGAACGAGTTATTATACCTTACAGTACTTGGGACAGAAGCACAAAAATAGCAGTTTATGACAAAAAAATGATAGATGAACGAATCAAATATCCGCTCGAATAATGGTATGAAATGAATACAATAATTATATTAATGTAAATAATTATTGTAAAGTATGTTAATCTTCAAATAAATCTTTATAAGCTAAAAACATATTTTTAACTCCTGTAATAGGAGTTATCAAATAATCCAAATCTCTAACCAAAAAAATAAAAAGTTCATGTTGAGAATTCAACTCCAAGCCAGCTTCATTACATTCAAAAACAATGGGAGGATAATTTGATCTTTCTAATGTTTCTTTTGAGCCTTTTAAAACTTCAAGCTCATTTTGTTCTACATCCATTTTAATAAGACTAATTTTTTTCAAATTCATGCTATCAAGTGTAATAATTTCAATTTTTTCTTCATCTAAAATTGGATAGTTAGTTGGTTGAATTGTTGAACCACCACCATCATTACTAACGATCCTAAGTGTTCGAGTTCCTACTTGTTCATTTGAACCTAACCCCTTATTAATACAAGTTACATTTCTTATTCCGGATAAAGCTACTCCACCGCACAAAGCATAATAGGTCATTTTCTGAGGTTCAAAAGCATATACATGTTGTGCTAATGAAGCAAGAGACAATGCCCATGAACCAGTATGTGCTCCAATATCAAGAAAAATACCAGTATCCTGTAAAAATTGTTTACTCCACTCAATAAGTTGTGATTCAAAAAGTCCATTTTCAACATAATAACCCATTAAATTTTTTGGTAACAAATAGGTAATATTTTCAGAAGGTTGTTGAAAAACTGATACTGACGAATTATCATCAATTTTTTTCTCATTTCCATCAAGTTTTGAAAATAAGAAATATCCTGTTGACATTTATGATTTATAACACAAATATTTACTTAAGTTGCTTATTCAATTAATACAATGTATACCTATAATTATCCTTTACACAAGCAATACCATCACCATCTCTACAAGATGGCATATCTCCATATAAGTAATCAGCAAATGCTCCTTGATCATTTGGAATACGGGTGTTAGCAACGGAATTAAAGAGTCTATTTGATTGGTCCAGATTGAATTGGTCGTAAAGAGAACCAAAAAGCTGCTTATCTGTATTCTTTATGCCAGGATTAAGATTTTGAACATTTTTCATTGTATTTTTAGTAATATCTTCAGCGATGTCTGGATTAAACGAGGGTGGAGCGGGATTTCGTTCAGGATTATATTTAATTTCAGGAAGAAGGACGTTTCCAAATGGATTCTTTTTTGTGCCCACCTGATAGTTTTCATTTATTAAATTTTCAAAAGAAGAGGGATCAACTGATTGTTCTACGGGTGCAGGAGATAATGAAGTATCACTTGATTTCAACCTTACTTCTAATCCTTCCTTTTCTTCAACTGGCTCCTTTTGTTTGTAAATAATAAATAAAACTCCTAATGTTATTAAACCGATAATGAGAAATTTTCCTGACTTTGATACTAATGTTCCTATTATAGATACTAAAATAACAAGACGCGCAATGGCGTTTATCTTTTGGTTATAATCATTCATTGATTTACTTGGCCATATTTCCAACATATAGTCTCTGTGAAGCAATATAGATGGGTCCTTGAACCATATTGGAATTGTCATTATATATATAAAACGAGTTATTTTTTATAATATAAGTGTAATTTTATATCCCACGTATATTATCTATTTTATTGCTAAAATGTTAAACCTTATAAAAACATGATGTGACTTAGGTAGTTTTCTTTTTTTTCTTCTTTTTATTAGACTTCTTCTTAGGAACTTCTGCCTTCTCATCTTTTTCCTGTCCATTCATCATATTAATTAATTCTTCATCAGTATATTTTGGAGGGTCAGATGTAACTACTTCATTTGCTGCAGTTTCACGTCTCATACGATTCATTGCTGCCTGTTTTCTAACATTTTCTTTTGCTTGTTCTTTTTTCATCTGTTGATTCATCCTGGCTTCCATACCTTTTGTATTTAACTTTGCTCCACCCAAATTCATTCCCATTTTACTCATCATAGATTGAATATCTCCCATCCCAGGGACATTCTTCATCTTGCCTAACATTTCACTTGCCTCTTTCATAAGTTCTGCTTCACTTATATCTCCGGATTTCATCTTATCTTCAAGTTTGCTTCCTACATTTTGAACTAATCCCATTAATTGACCTGGATTTTTGAACATCTTGTTGAATACTTCCTTTACATCAGTTTCTCCATCCTCTTCTATATTCAATTCACCAGCTGTCTCCTCAGCGATTTCACGAGCCAAATCGCCCAGTTTTCCCGTAAACATTCCAGACAAATGACTGTGTATATCATCTGTATTAGGTTGAGGAATACCAGAACCAGATTCATCATTACCAGAATTCTCAAAGATTCCTTTGATGTCATCCAAAGCACTATCTAACTTTGCCTTAAAATCATCTTCATCCATATCTTCAAACAATTTAGCAGTATCTCCGAAAGCGTCTTTATCCTTAACAGAATTAACAACCGAAAACAAAATAAGCTTTAAATAACTCCAAATAGTTTGTTGCGTTGATTCACTTATATCGTCGTTCCATACATTTTTGAAATGAATAAAAGGAAGGAATTCTGTATCAACATCAGACTCTTCAGCGAACATATTTTCATCCTGATTTAAAATTTCAAAAAAGCGTGGAGGATACTTTTTCATAGCAAATTTGTATAAAAATATCACTCTTGCGTCTTTATGGTGTGATATTTGTTTTTCACGCTCATCTTCATCATCGATATGAGAAAATTGTGTATCATTTTTCCACCACTTACCCATCAAAGGAGTATACTCTGGGAATGTTCTTTGGATGTCATTCACAAAATCACCAATCACTTTGCTAAATTCTTCTGGCACCTGTATTTCCTCTTGTTGGCTCATTTATAGATAAAATAAGTATTTATTTAAATCAGTCAAACTTAAATTAAATAAATATAGAATAGTCATATTACTTTCCATCGGTTTGTTTGAAAACCATAGTTAACTTTGATAAATTTTGTAGATATTTGAGTATCTTTTTTTGTTCTTCCTCTGACATAGATTTTATGGGATTACGTAATCTGTTAATTGCTTCTATGATTCGTTTTGAATCAGAACTAACTGACACATCCTGAGTGTAATCTTTGTTTAAAAAATAACTTAAATCTCCACTTTCAATCTCTTTATAATATTTTGAAACAACGTAGAAATCCCAGCTTCGAATCAACATTTTAGGATTTATTTTACGAAGAGCTTTTAATGAGTTTCTTGCACTTAATATATCTAAATCATCTGGGAAAACATTAACTATGTCATCTACCATTTCCATAAAATGATCATTAAAAGCCGAAACTACAGATGTCATTGCTATAATACATTGTATTTATTTAAATATGTTAAAATTACCTTATATTTCGTTATTTTGAAACTCCTTCTATATGTTTAAAATCCTGGATTTGTTTGTTCTTTATAACTAATATATTCGATACCTAATTATATAATGGACCCCAAATTGGCCAAAGAGTTAGACGAATTCAACAAAAGGAAAGATGACGTTTTTAAAAACATTAATTTATTAAATAGTTTATCTGAATCTCTGGTAAATTCTATATCTGAAGAAGAATCGAAGATTATTCACAAAAAAAACAAAGAAATAATAGAAAACGAGAAAAAAAAGACCGCAAATGAATTGGAACTATTAGGTTTGGAAAATAGTAAAATGGAGAGTTATTTGGAAATTTTATCCAAAAAGCAAGACTTGGAATTGAAATATTTAGAACAAATGTGTGATCAAAATGCTAAAATTCATAAACTTGGAGAAAAATATTCATTTCTCGATATTACAAGTTTTTTGACTTATGACACTCATTACAAACATCAAGTAAAAGATGCAAGTTACGAACACACTAAAAAAAACTTAAAAAAAGGAACTACGAAGAAAGATGAAATCAACATTGAGGATAATTCAGGAAAAAAAAGCGAAACACAGCCTCCTCCTCCCTCAAATCTAAATCCCCCATCAAACTCTCCCTTTCCCAGAATAGTGGAAGAACCTTCTAATGCTGAAGATTCGGATTTTGAATTAGCAAATAAAAAAAATGACCCTGAAAAATCCTCACCCGATGGTGAACCACCGCCCAGACCCCCTCCGCCACCAATTCCATCACGAAGAGCTACAGTAGCTTCTCCAGAAGGAATTTCTAAAAAAGAATCCCCAATAAGAAGACCGTCCCTTCAAGATCAATTGAAAGCAGCATTAGCAGATAAATTCGCTTTAGCTGGTACATCTACGAAACCTCCCCACAATACAGATGAATCAGACAGTGATGGTAGTAGCTGGTCTTGAAAAAGATGTTTTATATATAATTATAATTGCGCAGTTAACAAACACGCTTCCATTAGAAATAATCATTGGGTAAATGATATAATATGAACCATATAATACCATAAGAGATGATGATAATAGGCTTAAAAATAGAAAAAAATAAGAAACATCGTCTGATGTCTGTTCATAAATAGTTTTATAAGTCTGTGGAATAAAAGATAATCCAATCAGAATAGATCCAGTAAATCCAAGTCCATCAATAATATAATTTTGGTTCATTATATTATTGTTATATTATCAATTATATAATTAAATTCTTGGTTGTTGACCATGTGTTGCTGCTATATCTTGTTCTCGTTGCTGCATAAGCTGTTCAACAGTTACTGACTCTGGTAATTTTGATGATTGATAATCAGCATCGTCTTGTGGAGTGCTAATCGCATCAGCATGATTCAAAGAAACGAAATTGTGCATTTGTCTGGTCCCACCTGTTCCTTTGGCTGATAATGCGTCTGCGTCCATGTCCCAATAACTATATGAATCTGACATGCCTCCGAAACCGCCAAATGAACTACCACCTCCTCCTCCAAGGGCATAAGCCTCAGGTTCCATATTATTCTGGGTAGCAATTCTGGTAACAGCTTGTTGTCGAGGTTTGAAGAAATTAGCTATTTCTTCTCCATAAACAACCCTATAATTATCATTTAATAAAAGCAATGCTGGAACTTTTGATATATTATCTGGCATTACTATTTGTTGTCCATTTTCTAAAACAATATAAGTTTTTCCATCTGGTTTTTTAATTCGCTTATCTATACAAATAAAATGTATGTCTTTTGAAAGCTCGGGACTTTTTCCTACATTTTGTAATAAAGCCTTTGAATGTTGACAAAAGTTACTATAATACAGAATTGAACTCATTAATATGATTGTATTTTATATCACTCTTGTTTTAACTCATTTATAATTAAGATTATTAGTAATTTTTTTTAAATAAAAATGAATTAAAATGTTGCCTTTTTGTATATATATAACAGAACTATACCATGGACCCGAAAATTTTACCACAAACTGTAGTCGAAGAAAACGAACAACTCAAGTTTACACTCTCTGGTGTAAATGTAAGTATCGCTAATTCTTTACGTAGAATTATTTTGTCAGAAATCGATACAGTTGTATTTAAAACGTATAATGAAGAAGTAAATACATGTATTATTGAAAAAAATACTACCTCTCTTAACAATGAAATTATCAAACAAAGACTGGGATGTATGCCTATTCATATTCAAGATTTGGATATGCCCTTAGAAAATTATCAACTTGAAATAGACGAAGAGAATAACACCGATACAATTCGTCATGTAACCAGTAATGATTTCAAGATAAAAAATATCACCACTAACACCTATTTGTCTGAAAACGATAAGCAAAATATATTCCCACCAAGTGATCAAACAGGATATTATATCGATTTCCTTCGTCTGAAACCTAAATTAAGTGAACAGATTCCAGGAGAAGCTATTAGTCTGACCTGTAAATTTTCCATAGGTAACGCTAAAGAAAACGGTATGTATAATGTTGTTTCGGCTGCTTCTTACGGTAACACAACTGATGATGTAAAACAAGAAATAGAATTAAACAAACAAAAAAAGATATGGAAGGACCAAGGATTTACAACAGATAAAATAAATTTTGAATCTAAAAATTGGAAGTTACTTGACGGTCTTCGTATTGCGAAAAAAGACAGTTTTGATTTCTTAATTGAAACTGTTGGTGTATTTACCAATAAAGAAATTGTTCACAAAGGATGTGATAAACTTATTAAAAAACTTCAAGAGTTAGATACTTTAATTGGAGGAGAAGGAGACGATGATAAGTTAGACAAGTTAGAGATAAAGGAATCTAACACAACTATGAAAAATTGCTTTGATGTTATAATTCCAAACGAAGATTACACTACTGGAAAAGCTTTGGAATTTGTATTATACCACAAATTTTATGAAACTAATGACTTGTTATCATTTTGTGGATTTAAAAAGCATCATCCTCATGACGATGATAGTATTATTCGTCTTGCTTATAACGATGTTATTGATAAAATGTCAATTCAAGGTCATCTTAAAACCTGTATAAATGATTTAATTGAAATCTATAATAAAATAAAAAAGTCTATTTAGCTTCCTTTCCAATGTAAATTAAACTTATCAATACACAAATACTCTGTATTTTTGTTTTGAAACTTATTGAATTGACTTTGATGTGATATAAAAATTTCTAATCTAAATATAGAAGTAACATGGTCGACAACAAAGATAAAACATCTATACCTCTGTTGTTAGGCGACATTATTAAAATTACCAGTCCCACTAACGATATACTCAATGACCAAACATTTATAATTGATTTTATAAACCAAGAAAGAGTGGTTTTAATAAATACATCGACACTCGAACCTTCTACAATTCAAATTCAAGAGGATGGAGTATTTGGAGATGGTTCAGTTACAGATATTTCTCTCGTTTACAGAAATAAAGAAAAAGGATACGCAAGACAAAATAAACTACTTCCAGGAGTTTGGGTGAATATTAATTTTGGTGGTGATATTCCTACAATAATTACTGGTCAAATTACCGATTTGGAGGAAGATATGATTGAATTAAAATCGCATCCAGGAGGTGAAATAATCTACTTAAATTTCAATTATTCTGGTATTCCAGATGACATCCCGATAGATTTGATTGAAATACGCAAATCACCGGATGATATAAAAGTAAAAGAAGACAAAAAAATAAAAATTCCTTCCGAGGAAGATAATTCTGATGATGATGAGAGAGAAATTGATGAAGAATTAGATTATCCATCTGATTTTGATAAAATTTCCACAAAATCATCTCCAGAAACCGATTTTAATATTCAATCCATCCCAACATCTAATGTAAAAGATGAATTAGAAAAAGTCTTATTGGAAGCAAACGATGTTGTGTTTAGCTTTGGTGAAGAGTTCGCACCAATTGAACAATTTGTAGAAAAAGATACTGCTAAAGTTAGATATAGCATTGAAGCCCAGTGTAATGATTTATTAGATGAAATGTTATCTACAATTCCAAATTCAGAGAGAACAAGAAGAATTTTACGTGAAATACACACTATTATTGAAAGATTCAAACAATTAAGAACACAATTTTCAAAACTTGACCAAAATGGAAATGTTTTATCTCCGTTGAAAAAGGAAGCTGATTGGAAACCTCTAAGTGCTGAACTTTATGATTTTAATAAAAAATTATATTGGCTTCTACCGGTAGCGAAAAATGTGAAAAAAGTTTTTAATGTTACAGGTGAAATAGAAGACTTACCATCAGATATCGTCACTTTAAATACAATGGATGAAATGATGAACCTTCAACAGGAAATGGATTTATATAAATCAAATTCTTTTCCTGACGGACAAAATAAATATATTCATTTAATCAAGAATATAATAAATGAACAAATACCCTTTCAACAAGACAATTTTGAAGATTCTTCAAATATTTTATATACAAATTTGATAAATAATAATCTTAATGTGGTGATAGATAATTTGGGATATTTATATTCAAGTGTAGTTGACCATAACAATGTTAATTCTAAAAGATTTTTAATTCAAAAGTATAATCTTGGTATGAAAACTATAGTTGCTTCAAAATTAGATAAATCAAACATGACATTCGAATTAACCGACATAACTGATAATAATACAATTTCAATTCGCTCTTTATTAACTTTACCCGAACCAGTTGTTCGTTTTTCAAGTATTAATTTACCTAAAACTGATATTTTAAGAAGAGCTAATTTAAATGAACATTTTATTCAGTATTGGCAGCTTTTAAATAATTCAACAAAAGTTCAAACCATAAATTTAGCAGATAACAAATACGAAATGGATGAGAATAAATTTTTGAATAACGTCAAAAACTATATTTTCCGTTTGGAAGATGAAGCTGAAGATGACAAACGTGGTAATTATGATAAATTTGTGGAAAAATTTATTCCCCGGACAAAACAATTGTTTCAAATGACTAAAAAATATATGAGACGAGCAGTGTCGTTATCAGATGTTTTAAAAGATATGGAACCGTTTTTGATTTACAATGATGACTTGACATTCAAACAATATGAGGAAATAACAAAATTTGTTTTCAATGAAATTTCCAATCATTTGAAAAAATTTGTCGAGAGAAGTCACGCATTTTTTAAGCTAATTAGTATGAAACCAAATGTGCCCAAGAATCCGTCTACTGAAGCAATTTATCAAGCTCCTAACAAACTAAGTAAAACTGTATTTAAAGATGGTTATGACTATGATGGAGAGTTAAAACTAACAAATTCTGAATTGTTAGCTAAGGTAATTGGTAGTGATTCCGCAAAATTGTTCAATAGTGCCATTTCTTTTGAAAATTTAAAACTAATGTATCCTAATGAAATTGCCAAATTGTTTGAAAACAGCGACGCAACAAATAAACAACTACTGGAGGAATTTTCTAACAAGAATGATTGCCAAGTCTATAATCTGGCAAAACAATATTCAACGATGGAACAAATGGAACAAGATAACAATAAAGATATTTATTATGATAAAAAATTCGACAAGACAATGTATTCCATATTAGATAATTACGATAAGGAAATGGCTACCAAAGACCCAGATGAGTTTATAGATTTTTTGGTTCGAAAGTTAGAAAAAACCCAGAAATTGTCTACAGATGAAGCTTTGTATTTGTCAGAGACTTTAATAAGTGGAATGAAGCTTGTCCGTGAAGGAGATTATGCTTTTATTTTTGATATAGTATCCGACACTAATAATGAAAACCAAAATGCTATTACTTACTTTAAAAGAGTTAACAATGTATGGGTAGAGGATGATAGTGTGGATAAATCAATGTTTATTAACGATGACGATATTTTATGTAATATTCATACCAACTGTATGAAGGTTCAAGATAACTGTGAAACAACAGACTTAAATAAGACCAAACTGGAGGGTAATGATTTGAAACAAATAATGAATGAATTTGATCAAAAATATGCCTTCTCAAAAGATCAACTTGAATTTAAAATACGTGAAAATCTTGAATACTATGAAAGCACTATTAAAAAACTAACTGAGGTAAGAATGAAAGACAAATTTAAGTATAACAATCAACAAATGACGATAGGTGCGTCGTTGAATGATACTGACGCTTTTTCGACTATATCATCTCCCTATTCTGTAAATTTAAGTAAAATAATTGGTCAGGGAGATTTCGTGAAAAAACAAAATGACATAATAAAATTTACCATGCAGTTTACACGAAAAGCATTAGTGGGAACAGACGAAAGTCCATTTTGGAGGTATTGTATTAAAACAAATACACCTTTAATGCCAGAATTTAGATATACACTTGCTTCCGCATTTGTTGAAAATCCTAATAATTACCAAAGAACAGTTGAGATTTTGAAATCTACCATAGGAAAAATAAGTGATGATGGTAACGCTTGGGTTGATGCTCATAGTGGCCAAGTAATTCAAGTTGACAATTTGGAATTCGAAGATGTATATGTTGATGGGTTCAAGGATGTAAGTAATGCCATAATGGAAAAGGACGCAGCTCAACAAGTTATTGGAACCCTCAAACAACAAGGCTCATTAGTAAAACAACCATTGGAAATGAAAATGGCTAATAATATTGTAGACGCTTTTTCTTCAAATATGGGAATAAACTTGGAAGACCAACGTGAATTTATTATAGAATTAGCTATTCGCACATTTCATATGAACATGGATGATGAAGATAAATATAAAAAGAGAGTCATGAAAGCGTCTAAAGAGAATAAAACTCTACCTTCTTATAAAGAATATTATAACGCACGAATCTTGTATTACACTATGGCTGCTTATATAATAGGAGTCCAATCAAATATACCCTCAATTGTAACACGAAGAACCTTTCCAGGTTGTGTAACTTCTTTTAAAGGCTTTCCTTTTGAGGGAGCTGGGGATGATAGTGCTATTAATTATATATCATGTATTGCTTACAACATTAGAAATTCTAATGATCCTTGGAATGTTCTTAAAAAGAAAAAACAAAGCTCTATTGCTGAGGCATTAAAACGAACTATTCAAGAAAAATTTATCGAGCAACCAGAAGTAAAAAATAGTTTTATGAGGAAAGCAGAATACTTATTAACTGCTCCTTCGGAAAATATTCCTGATGAATTAAATCCTTTATTAACCTGGAAAAGATTTATACCACCTCTCTATCCTTTCAAGACCATAAAATTATCTCCTTTAACTACAGAATTCAAAGCCAAATTATTGAGTGATTTGAAATCTGGTTACGGTGGTCAGGAACAGGATTTACTTGTTGTGGAATCTAAGATTATACATTATTCATTGGGTATCCAGGAAAGAATCCAAAACATAGTTGCCAAACAAGTCCCCATCTTAAAAAATATGACAAATGACCCATTTTTGGAAAACGCATGTTGTAGCACAACTAATGAAGGTAGCAATGTTCTTAGTTATTTTATTCAAAAGGATAAGGAGATTGAAGTCTACAACAATATTGTAAAACAAATGGGTCTCACATTAAAGGATGTTGATGTAATTACCAGGGCTTTGCTTTTTTATAGTCCTATTAATACCAAAACAGTTTATCCTCCGTTGAAAAATGAGTTCAGTGAATATACAATCTATACAGCCTTTATTGTTTATTGTAAATTTAATACCATTTTACCCATTCCTGAAAATTTGGTGAAATTTTGTAATGAAAAACCAGAAAATATTCAACCTAATGAAACAATGAAAGAAATGATTATTAAATTGAAAAATGATGGAAGAAATTATGATGGTGTTTCATTAATTCAACTGTTCCAGCTTGTTTCACGAGAACACATGGTTCAATTACCTGTCACTCTTCCAACAACTGATTACATTCAATGTATTCGTAATATATTAAAGGGAGAAACGGATGACGATAATGAAGATGTAGAACCATCCTATGTTGATCCCGAATTTAAAAAGTTTATGGAAGATAACATTGAAACCTTTTCTATGGTAAATGATTCAGAAGAGGATGAAACAAGAGAATTTAAAAACTTCCTTGCTTTACAAAATCGAGAAAGTAAAAACGCCCTAATTGATTTCTTATCACAATATACATCTAAAACACAATTTAACAAAAACAAAATAGAAAAGAGATTGGATGCTATTTTTACTTTCCGAGAAAGAGAAATATCAAGTTCCGATTCACGTCTCGATATTAGCGACGCATATGGATATAACATTATTAACACAATGAAGGTGTTCGCTGATAATTTTATTCAAATTTACCCCAATATTATTATGAATGAAGTTGATTTTGAAAACACCATTATACCATCATACCTGGGTTTATCAAATATTCACACTATAGACCTAAAAAATATAATTAATGAAGAATTTGAAAAATTAAAAGGCTTTTATTCAAAAAAACCAATATACAATGTTTTAAAAACAGTAGGAGATAGATGTGAAGAATTGTATAAATTGATGAATAATACTCCATATTTTTCTCAAATTGAATATAATGGTAACATTAAACAATCAATATTTAATGAAAGACTAACTATGCTACTTTATGAGTATTATGTTCTTGAAATATTAAAAATGTATATGGAACTTACTAATGATGAAACAATGATATATGTAGAGGAAGATGAAACCAAAAATATGGAAGACATTTTTACTGTGGAAAGTTTGGATGATACAAATGTTCAAACCAATGTCATGGTTCAAATTGAAAATACAGATCTTTTGTTTGAAGGAAATAAAAAAGTTTTAAAAAGAAATATAGCAGATTTACTTCTTGTTTACTTGGAATTATTACATACATCTATTGATATTGTTTCGATTTCTTATGATGATGTTATGGACACAGTTTTTAAGCTTAAAGAGGCAGAGAAGAAGACTTTTACAGACAAATTATCTAAAATGACCATAGAACAACGTAATGTAGATACAGTTATGAAAATAAATAAACTTGGAGATTGGGGCAAAGGATTGAAATCAGGAATAACACGCTATGATTCGAATTTATATGATGAAGAAAAAGAAATGATGGAACACATTTTGAACGTTGAAAAAGAGTTGATTCAGAATAATGATAATGTTAATGAACGAAATAAAAATCAATACATTGATGATTTTATGAGTCAACAACGCATAGACGATATCATTGATAATGAAGCAAATGACATGGAACACATGAATGACGATTATGATGATGGACATTATGGAGCCGACGAATTAGATTATGAAGATCAAAATATGTATGATTAACTGTTGTATATTATACGATTTTTTATGTCATTCTATATTAGTATATCACAATGAACCGCAACTTTTTAAAAACAAACGTTGTATTAGCGGCTATAGTATTGTATATTGTAATCTATGCTATTTTTGTATACGCACAGCCATCTTTTTTATATAAATCAGACAATACGTTAAGACAATTTGGAGTTGGCTTTAGAAACAAAACCATCCTTCCTATGTGGTTATTATCTCTTCTTCTTGGTATATTGAGTTATTTAGCTGTAATTTATTATTTGGAATTACAGCAATACATTTAATTTGATAGTTGTTTTTAATACTAACAATTATCAAACATACATACGAGTTACATTTTATAGTTTAACTCTTCATTTTTGGCAGCCTCTTCCTTTTGTTTTTGTTGTTCTTGATATTCATCATATTTTGCATTCATTAACCGAGGGTCAGTATCGCATTTATAAGTTACAATATTATTTTGAATGATCATAATTAGGAATATTCCAGTATATAAATACCAACAAGCTTCTCCAATATTATCTCTAAAAGTAGCCAATTCAAGGAATTTTTCTTTTTTCGCAAGTGTTGGTGCTCCATCTGGGTCATTCGCATATTTGGGTTTCATTAAAGGAGTTAATGTTTCCCAGTATTTCATGAAATTTCCAGGCACGACCTGATTTACTAAGATAGATACATTTCCCATAAGTTTAACAATTGCTTGTGCTGCTGACTGCATAGCTTCACGTGTTTTATCATCAACATTCTCAGCTTTTAATTGTGCGTCAACTTCTGTGTCAATAAGTAAATCGGCCAATAAATTATTAGCAGAGTATGAAACAGCAAAATAACCTATTACATCAGAAAACGCAGTTTTCATTCCTGGAAAAGCCATTATAAATAACATCATAATACCAAAAATGAAAATCCACGGCCAAACAGTCATACCAGCAGCTGCTGCTATATTTGAACCAACCGAACCACCACATTTATGGGTCATAGAATTGGCATTAATGATAAATTGAAAAAAAAGCACTATCATAAAATAGATAGCAGCCATGTATTTTTGATTACGAGCTGTGTCAGCAACGCTGTCTGCGTCCTTTAAATTATGAAGTTTCCACACTGGTTTTAAAAAAGCATAGTATATTACTGTGATTATAACAAAAGTAAGTATATTAATTCCAGTGTAATCAGCGGAATCTTCTTCTTTTTCAGGCTCAGCCATTGTCTAGTATAAATAACGATTATAAATTAATTTACTTGGATAAATGTATAATTTCTATATATACATGAATATGAATGATCAAGACCCTCCTTCACTTATTGAACCAGGAGTAAAATATTTTTTTAGAGAAACATTGAAAAATTGTAATAAATATAGAGAAAAATACAAAAATTATATTTTTAATGTAGGTATTTTTGTCGTATTTTGTGTAGTTGTAGGCGGATTTCTTACGTATAGGTATAAAGGCAAACCATCACCCGAAGAATCAGCCCAAAAAGATAGAGAAAAAAAACAATATGTTCTGTCTACCATTCGAAATTTTCAAGATGCTCGTAAAAGGAGCCAACAACAACTTATAACAAGTCTTCCAGAGTGGGATAATGAATTTGAAAATATAAACCCTCAAATCGGTAGCTTACGTAAAATAATATAAGCATACAATATATATGAGCCAATCATCTAATAAAACATCTGAACCTCCGAATTCTGACCAAATAAATGCTGAAGTGGAAAAAAACCTTGAATTTCAAAATGCTGTGAATACTTTTTATAAGCTAAAAGGTGAATATGAGGAAAAATTAAACGAACAAAAAAGAAAGATAGCTAAGAAAACACATCTTTCAGCTAAGGAAAAACGGGACGAATTTAAACAATTAAAGATACCATGTGTTAATTGTAAAAGAAGAGTGGGAACAATTTTTCAAGTGAAATATAAAGAGACTGACAATCCTGGAGCCGAAAAAAATACATCTAAAAAAGAGAGATGGGAGGATATAGGAAGGGTGGCAAAAGCAATGTGTGGTGATCGAGTATCACCATGTCCTCTTGACATTGAAATAAATTTGGGAAAAATCCAAACGGTTGCTGAGGAGCTTCAAACAATTCAAAATAAAATTGTGGATTTAAAGAAAGAAATTGTTTTAATTAAAAACAACCTCCTATTTGGTTTTATAGAAACAGATAAAGCAGTTGAAAAATTTGAACAAGTAAAAGAAGAACTTTCTGAAAACACAGAAGATTATGAGGTAATGCTGATGATTTACATGAGAGTTTACGAAAATCCAGATAAGAAAGAGGAAGCTAAAAATTTAGAACTTAAGATTTATAATGATATTAAACAAATTAAGCAATACATCTTCGATTTCAATAGAGAAAAAAATATTCAATTTGCCGAAGATGCTGTTACTTTGTTGATTAGTCAACTGATCCCAAGTGTGGTAGAACTTCGAACTTTGAAATACCCCGTAATGAATACAGTGAAAATCGATAATCAATGTAAATTAATTCAAAAGAAGATGGATTATGTAGTAACTGAAACAAATATCGCGTTCGAGGATACCAAAGTGGTTAGTTTTAAGATGGGTGTAAAATAATATCTGACTATTATATGTTCTCTCTTCAAAAATTTATTTCTATTCCCATATTTTTAATAAGTTTTGCTTTTGGTATATTTTTCATTTACATTTGGGGAGAGGACCTTCACCCTGTATATATTTATCCCAATCCTGAAAATGTTGGTGAAATTCTATATAAAGACAATTCTGGAAGTTGTTATACCTATCAATCCAAAGATGCGGATTGTTCTTATACATCAAAGGACATCGTTATCCAAGAATAAATCAATAGATAATATCTTGTGATATTATATATTATGTTTCTAAAAAGATTACTTCATAGCCACACTGGAAAGGTAATGTTATCTATAATTTTAGGCCTGGGTATAGCGTCTCTTTTCCGTTATACTTGTAAAGGGAAAAATTGTATTTTACGATTTGCCCCCCCTTTAGACGAAATTAAAGGACATACATTTAAATATGATGGAAAGTGTTATAGTTATGAACCGCAACAAGCAAAATGCGATCCAGAAAAAGAAATTTTAGTTTTCAAATGATTTGCGTAGTATACTTTATCATTGAATATTTGCCTACTGTATGTCGAGCACGACCAGCATTCACGAGTTACCTGTAGATCCAGCAGGGGGTAGTGGACAAGCTAACGTCCAAATATCTGTAAATGAATCTATTTCGCCCAAAATTCCTCCTCAACAAGCTTCTGCTCAAATTGCTCCTCAACCTCCTGTAGCTCCTCAAGCACCAAGTATGCCTCCCACTCAGGCTTCTCTTCCGCCCCCTAATACGATTCCTCAAACTTTGGATCCTGAGAGTATCAATAGTATTGTAACCGGTTTACAGCAAGCATCAGCATCGGGTGTTACACAACTAATGTCACGAGATATGCCAATTACTTCTGATCATTTGGCTCATGATGAACAAATCAAGGCCAATTATGTTCCTCCCGTAGAAGAGGATCAAAATGATTACTTAACCGAAGAAGAGGATAATGACGATATTCTGAATGCTTATAATAAAAAAATAGATTCAGAAAATCAATTTGATAAAATTTACGAAGACCTTCAAACCCCTCTTATGTTAGCAATTTTATTTTTTGTATTCCAGCTTCCTTTTTTGAAAAAACAACTTTTTGTTTTTGTTCCTGCGTTATTTATGAATGATGGAAACTATAATCTTTATGGATTTGTTGTAGTAAGTATTTTATTCGCTTTTGTTTATCATTTCATAACTAAGTCTATGTCTCTTTTTAATACATTTTAATGAGTCTCAAGTAAAAAAATAGAATATATTTATTTAATGTTCTATTTTTTACAGTTAAAAATATATATCATTTTTGTAATTATGTTCAAAACATTGTTTATGAAAATCACTTTGTCCATCGTGCCCTGATTTTTCATCACCTTCTTCTACTGCTAACATTGGACTTATCAA
>TARA_Y200000002_G_scaffold383265_1_pt1 | contig 18715 bp, 18 predicted proteins | sample TARA_Y200000002 | Tara Oceans TARA_Y200000002 (sample SAMEA2619388) | marine metagenome | biome: marine biome (ENVO:00000447); feature: surface water layer (ENVO:00002042); material: "saline water (ENVO:00002010), including plankton (ENVO:xxxxxxxx)" | depth 5 m | reverse complement strand
CATTCGTAACGCGTAGGTCGGGGGTTCGATTCCTCTTTCCGGCACGTTTAATGCAGTACAAATATGTAGTGAATAGAAAAGGTATAATTTTAGCAGGCGGAAAAGGGTCCCGTCTATATCCTACAACCAAAGCGACACCAAAGTGTCTCTTGCCTATTTATGATAAACCAATGATCTATTATTCTGTATCTACACTTATGCTTGCAGGTATAAGAGAAATTCTTGTTATTACTACTCCCACTGACAAAGAGAGAGTTTATGGATTGTTAGGTGATGGTCAAAAATGGGGCATTAATATCAATTATGAAATTCAATATCAACACAAAGGCATAGCTGATGCATTAATAATAGCAAGTAAATTTCTCGACAAGAGCCCTTGTGCATTAATGCTCTGTGATAATATATTTCATGGTCCTGAACTTAAAGCCATATTTACACGTGCATGTTTAAGTAAAAAAAATATAATCTTTGCTTATGAGGTATCTGATCCTGAAAGATTTGGTATTTGCGAGTTAAATGATGAACATAAAGTGATGAGTATTCAGGAAAAACCATCAAATCCGAAGTCTAATCTTTGTGTCACGGGCTTATATTTCTACGATGAAGATGCATCAGAAGTTGCTTCTGAAATACAACCATCTCCGAGAGGTGAATTAGAAATAACGGATGTAAATATAACTTATATGGAACAAGATAACTTGTATGCCGAAGTTCTCAACCAGAGTTACAATTGGATAGATGCAGGAACAGTGGAATCATTTTTAGAAGCTAGTTTTTTTGTAAAATCTATTGAGCAAGAAAATGGCATCAAAATTTCTTGCCCTGAGGCAATAGCTTATAATAATTCATGGATCAATGAAGATAAACTCAAAATGATTGCTAAAGATTTAAGTAACAGTCCATATAGCGATTATCTTTTTAAAATAATTGAAAATTAATTCCTGTTATCCAGTAAAAATCTTTTAGACAATAATGGAATTAATCCGAGTAATGTCAAATAAAAAACTAAACTAGGAGATATAACATCACCAGTAATTAGAACATTGCTTAATTCATTACCCAGCAAGATTATTATGATCGTACCAGGCAACATTCCTATTTGGCTAATTAGGTAAAATGGGGTAAGTTTCATGTTTGTCAATCCAAAGCATATATTTATAATAAAGAAGGGGAACAGGGGAGACATTCTCAATGCAAATAAATAATAACCTCCACTACCTCTAAAGTTAGAGTTAATTATATCAAAGTATTTTCTATACTTAGAGGACATGTAATCCCTTAGAATATATCTTGATAAACTCATAGCTATTGTTGCGCCTATTGAGGATGTGAAAGATACTAAGAGTACAGCATAATAAATATCTAAAATACTGCCTGCTAGTAGCCCCATTACTAAAGCTACAGGCAATGAAAATGTTGTCATAAATAAATAAGCAAAGACAAAATAGATAATGAACATTTCTGGATCGTCCTTGTAGAAAGTTTGTATAAAGAGGAAGTTTTCTCCAAGATAAGAATAAATATCATCATTGAAAAGAAATCCAGTGAAAACTATTAGTAATAATATACTTACAGTTAGTTTTTTAATTTTCATAAATACTAACTTCAATTTTTGTCATTTTTTACTAGACTTTCTTTTTTATTTTTAGCCAAATATCCATGAATAATTATATATGATAATATAAGCTATTAATCATTGATAGTGTACTAGCAAGAACGTGAAAGTTGATGGAGAAACGAAATTGTAGCACGAGGCCAGTGATTCGATTCCATTTTCCTGAATATAGGTTCCTAACATCTAAGACATCTATTAATCAAATAAATCAATTGAATTTTCAATACTGATACCATTCTTATCTTTATCAGATAAGATAATACTTTTAGACGAAGGCCACTGAATCTTTAGTAAATCATCATTATATTTTATAGTTCTCTCATGTATTTTTGAGTAAGAGCTATTAACTTTATAGCTAACAATTGCATGATCGCTTAGAGTTAAAAAACCATGACCAAAACCTTCAGGTATCCACATTTGCAGTTTATTATCTGCAGAAATATGCTTTCCAAAATATTGACAAAATGTTGCAGAACTTCTTCTTAGATCAACTGCAACATCATAAATTTCTCCATAAAGAACACTCACTAGTTTAGCCTGTGATGCTGGTGGTATTTGGTAATGAATACCTCTTAATGTACCAATACTTGATTTAGATTGATTGTCTTGAATGAAATTAACTTCTTTCCCGACTAATTGGTTAAAGATTTTTTTGTTGTAGCTTTCTAAAAAATAACCTCGGTTATCTTCAAAGATTTTTGGTTTAACTATTACAACATCCTTAATGGGAGTATTAATTATTTCCATATATTATTATTTAAGTAATCTATTAACATACAGCCCATAATCAGACTTCATATCATCAGAATTATTAGTAATGATTTCAGGAGTAATCCAATTCTGTCTTAGAGCTATTTCTTCAAGACATGCTATCTTAATTCCTTGTCTTCTTTCTATTGTTCTAACAAAAACACCTGCATCGAAGAATGACTCAATTGTTCCAGCATCAATCCATGCAAAGCCTCTTCCTAAATTGTTAGTAAATAAAACATTTTTTTTCATATAGGCAATATTTACATCTGTTATTTCTAATTCGCCTCTATCTGAAGGCGTAATCGATTTTGCGATTTTGGGTGCATTTTTATCATAAAAATATAGCCCAGTTACAGCAAAGTTACTTTTGGGTTTTTTTGGCTTTTCTACAATACTGGTCACTTTAAAATTTTCGTCGAACTCGCATATACCAAATCTCTCTGGGTCAGGGACATTGTATGAAAAAATAGTGCACTTATCATTATTAGATGCCTCTTTGAGTACACTACCAAATCCAGCTCCATAAAAAATATTATCCCCTAGATGAAGAACAGAAGGTTGATTATCAAGAAAGTCTTCGGCAATAATAAGCGCCTCGGCAATTCCCTTGGGCTCATCCTGAGTGGCAAATTCAATATTTATTCCCCATTGCGAGCCATTTCCTAAAACATCCTTGAATCTTAATTGATCCTCAGCTGTGGTGATTAGTAAAATTTCTCGGATATCTGCAAGCATGAGAGTAGATATAGGATGATATATCATGGGTTTATCATAAACCGGAAGAAGCGCCTTTGGAGTTGACTTGGTAGTCGGATATAATCTCGTCCCTCTGCCTCCAGCAAGTATGATTCCTTTACGACTCACATGTAACTCCTGCAAAACTGTAATCTTTATGATTGTAACATATGGAAATATATTGTTATTTAAAAATGACTATATATTGAAATTACAAATTTGTTGTCATGAAAATAAAGAGTAGTATATCTTTAGCAATATGAATAACTATATACTCAAAGTACTAATATTAGGTTCAAATGGGCAATTAGCTAGAGAGATAAAAAAACTATCTAGTTATTATCCGTATATCTTTTCATTTAAAACTAAAGCTGAACTAAATATCACTGATATAAACTCACTTGAAAAGACGATTGACGCTGAGAAACCCGATTTTATAATAAACTGTGCTGCTTATACGAATGTTGATAAAGCTGAAAGTGAAGAAGAGTTAGCAAACAGTATAAATTATGTTGCAGTTAAAAATTTAGTGAATATAGCAGCTAAAAATAATATTAAATTGATTCATTTTTCAACAGACTACGTTTTTGATGGCCTTTCAAAAGTTCCTTATAAAGAAGAGGATGTGCGAAATCCAAAATCAGCCTATGGAAGATCTAAACTTAAAGGAGAAGATGCTATTCTCAATTCTAACTTAAAACATGCAATAATACTCAGGACATCATGGGTTTATAGTCAGTATAATGATAATTTTGTAAAAAAAATTATTATGCTTTCTAAAGCTAAGTCAGATTTAAGTATTGTATCTGACCAAATAGGCTCACCAACATATGCAAAAGACTTAGCGGAATTTGTTCTTAAAATAATACCACTAGTTGCCGAGAGAAATATCGAAATATATCATTATTGTAATAATGGCGAGGTTTCTTGGTATGATTTGAGCAAAGCAGTAGTGAACAAACTGTCAATTGATTGTGTGTTAAGACCAATTTTAACGAGTGACTATCCAACTTCAGCACCGAGACCGCCATATAGTGTTTTAAGTACATGTAAAATTCAGAATAACTTTAAAATAACTTTACCAGACTGGATAGATAGTTTATATAATTGTTTAAAACATCTAGAGAAACATAAATGAAAAATTTATTAATTACTGGATCCGCAGGTTTCATCGGAAGTAATTTTGTTAACTATTTTTTTAATAAGTATCCGGAATATAAACTCATAAACATAGATTCATTAACCTATGCAGGAGAACTCTCCAATATAAATGACTCTATTCACAAGGATCCTCGCTTTGAATTGATTGAAGCAGACATTCGAGATTTAGCAGTAGTTCAATCGATTTTTGAAAAATATAAAATTGAAGGTGTAATACACTTTGCAGCCGAATCACATGTTGATAATAGTATTATGAACCCGTCGGTATTTCTAGAAACTAATGTCTTGGGGACATTCAATATTTTACAAGCATCACGAGAACTATGGATAAATGATAGATTTGAATATAAATCTGAATTTAAAGGCTGTAGGTTCTATCATATTTCTACTGATGAGGTATACGGATCATTAGATTTAGAATCTGAAGATATCTTCACAGAACAATCAGTTATTAAGCCAAGCTCGCCTTATTCGGCATCTAAAGCAGCTAGTGACATGCTTGTTAATTCTTTCTATCATACTTATGGCCTGGACACATTGATAAGTAATTGTTCTAATAATTATGGACCCAATCAGCATGATGAAAAACTTATTCCGACGATTATAAGAAATGCTTTAAGGGGTCAAGAAATACCTATTTATGGTGATGGTAAAAATGTGAGAGATTGGCTATATGTCCTTGACCACTGCAAAGCCATCGATAAAGTCTTCCATTTGGGTAAATCAGGTGAGGTATACAATATTGGAGGAAATACTGAAAAAAATAATCTAGACATAGTTTATAAGGTTTGCGAATTACTTGAATCTAATGTACCCACTAGTAAGCCTTATAGAGACCTAATAACATTTGTATCTGATCGACCTGGGCACGATAAAAGATACGCTATAGACGCAACTAAGATTGAAAATGAACTAGGATTCATACCCGAAACATCTTTTGAAGATGGGCTTGAAAAAACTATAATGTGGTATTGTTCAAAATATAAAAATTAATAATCATTTCCTATAGCGTTACGAGCATTGCAATACTATGCGTATTTTAATGCAAAGTATTTTATATTAGTTACGTTATTATGATTTAATATTTTTACTTAGACTTTGTGGTATAATTCAATTCTCACTGATAATGATACGTTTATTAATAAAACACTAATATGATAAAACCAAAAGTATTTATAACAGGCGGCGCGGGATTCATTGGATGTAATTTAACACAGTACTTTCTTAAAAAAAATTTTTCTGTCACTGCTTATGATAACCTGTCTAACGGCAAAGAAGCTAATGTTCAAGAATACTTAAATCTAAAGGATTTTTATTTTATAAAAGGTGATATCAAAGATTTTAGCTGTCTTGAATCTAGTATATCTGGTCATGATCTTGTAATTCACTTGGCATCAAATGCAGATATTGCAGCTGCGGTAAAGAATCCCACTATAGATTTTGATGACGGAGTCCTTCTCACATCAAATGTTCTAGAAGCAATGAGAATTAATAAAATCGATAAACTTATTTTCACATCTGGGAGTGGAGTATATGGCGAGGTTCCTGACTATCCTGTAAAAGAAACATTTACTCCGTTGAAACCTGTTTCTACGTATGGCGCACAAAAACTAGCATCAGAAAACTTTATATCTGCTTATAGCTTTATGTTTGATATGAAATGTATTGCGTTTAGATTTGCTAATGTAGTAGGCCCAAAACAAACACATGGAGTTACTCATGATTTTATTCTTAGACTAACAGATAATTCAGATATTTTGGAAATTCTTGGTGACGGTACTCAAACAAAACCTTTTGTTCATATAGAAACTATATGTTCTGCTATTGAAACTGTATTACCTATGTTAGATAAACAGACATTCTTTGAAAATTTTAATGTTGGTGCTAAGGACCACATAACAGTCACTAAAATTGCCGATCTTATTTGTAGTGAAATGAAATTGACTGATGTTGAATATATATATTCTGGCGGGAAAAGAGGCTGGAAAGCAGACGTACCAAAATATACACTTGATACAACAAAGTTGGAATCTTTAGGCTGGGTAAATAATATTACATCAAAAGAAGCGGTTCAAAAAACAATTCGTTCTATGCTCAGTGACGTGAAGAAAGGGTTATATGCATAGTATTTTTGATAAAAAAATCACTCGAATATTTATTACTGGTGGTGCAGGTTTTATTGGTAGTCATATCTGTGATCTTCTTTTAAAAGACGGTTACTCCATAACTGTTTATGATAACTTTTCCAATGGTAGAAGAGAATTTATTGAGCCGCATCTGGCTAACAATAACTTTGAGCTGATTGAAGGTGACTGCCTTGATCTGAATTTACTCAATAAAGCAATTGTTGGACATGATCTGATCTGGCACCTTGCTGCAAACACAGACTTAATAAGTAGTCATACTCAGCCAGACAGAGACTTAAAAGATTGCGTTCTAGCAACCTTTAACGTTTTAGAAGCAATGAAAAATAATTCTATTCAAGATTTGCTTTTTGCATCCTCAGGAGCTGTCTATGGGAAATTATGTTTAGAGAAGTATGTAAATGAAACTTCTGGACCCTACAAACCAATGAGCCCTTATGCAGCTGGAAAAATATCTAGCGAAGCATTTATTCATACATATTGTCATCTTTATGGGATTAGATCTTGGATGTTTAGATTTGGAAATGTTATTGGAGCAAGAGTGACTCATGGAATTCTATTTGACTTTATCAATAAACTTAAAAAAGATAATACAAGACTTGATGTGCTCGGAGATGGGACGCAAGAAAAAAATTATTTTCTAACAGAGGAATGCATTGGAGGAATGATATGGTCATTTAATAATATTATTCTAAATTCAGAAAACCCATGTGATGTCATAAACTTAGGAACAGATTCAGTATCTAATGTTTTAGAAATAGCAAAAATTGTAATTAAGGAGATGGGATTAGAGAATAAAGCAGAAATAAAAATAGAAGGTAAAAAGTATGCCTGGCTTGGCGACCAACCTAAAGTTCATTTAGATACCTCTTATATTAACAATTTAGGATGGAAAGCTAAGTTTTCATCCAATGAAGCTGTAAGAGAAGCAGTGAGACGTATACTAAATGGGTAAAAAAATAAAAATTGCTGTAGTCGGTCTATGGCACCAAGGAGTTGTTGCTTCAGCATGTCTTACAAAGATTGGGCATGATGTAACTGGCTTAGATGCGCAAGATGATAAAATTCAATCCCTGAACTTAGGACAGTCACCAATATATGAACCAAGACTTAATTATTTGCTAAAAAAAGGTCTTAAATCAAAACATTTAAAATTCTCTACAGATTATTCTGTTACTAGGGACGCTGACTTAATTATTCTGAGTCATGATACTCCTGTTAATGAAAAGGATGAATCTGATTTATCTATTATTTATCAAGATCTAAAAAAAATCATTCCATACATTAAAAGTCAGATAATACATATTACTGCACAGGTACCGGCTGGTACTTCAAATAAATTAGTTAAATTAATACAGAAGAGAGTTAAAAACTTTAATAATCTTGCTTATACTCCTGAGAACCTTAGACTAGGCTCTGCAATAGAAAGATATATGAATCCTCCTTTGCCAGTTATTGGCGTTAGTAATGAAAAGGTTTTCAAACAACTAAAATTAATATACAAAAGCTTGTCAAACAACTGGCAAAAGACAGATTTATTATCATCAGAAATGGTTAAGCATGGCTTGAACACTTTTCTTGCTACATCATTATCTTTGGCTAATGAGCTTGGAAATATTTCAGATTCATTGGGAGCTAACGGTCAAGAGGTAGGAAGACTTCTTAAGCTTGAACCTAGAATTGGTAAGTATGCATTAATGAGGCCAGGCTTAGGATTCGCAGGCGGAACATTAGCTAGAGATGTTAAAACACTCAATACTATATCACATTCATATCAACTCAAAACTCCTCTTTTGAACAGCATTTTAAGGACCAATGATGTTCAGAATAATTTACCTATAGACATAATTAGTAAAATATTTCGTAGTAAATTGAAAAATAAAAAAATAACAGTTCTAGGATTAACATATAAAGCTAATACAAGTACACTGAGAAGATCATACTCACTCGAGATAATCAGAAAGCTTCAAAGGATGGGAGCTAATGTTTCTTGTTACGATCCCAAAGCTGATAGAAATGAAGTAAAAAGAAAAAAATATCTTAATTTTTATGAATCACTTGATGAAGCTTGCAGCAAATCAGATTTATTACTGGTAGCTACTCCTTGGAAAGAGTTCCATAAAATTAATTTCAAAAACATATTAAAACTAGTAAACAATAAGCACTTCTTCGATTTGACGGGCATGTTTTGCTCTGACTTAATTAATAAAATCGGCTTTAAATATATAGCTATTGGCGATGGTTCCCTGCATAAGGTATTATAGTCAATATGAGAGTTTCTATAATAGGAACAGGGTTACAATTTGGAAGAAGAGCTCCTGTTATTCATGAATCATCAACGGATGATTTAATCTCAATATGTGGCATTGACACAAAAAAATTACAGACCTTAGCACATAAGTACAACTGTAATTATGATAGTGATTGGTCTAATTTAGTCCAAAGAGATGATATAGATGTTGTTATTATTACAACACCACCTGTAAATCATGCAGAAATAGTAATTTCTGCCCTGGAAAATAATAAGCATGTTTTATGTGAAAAACCTTTGTCAATGACTTCGAGTGAGGCAGAAAAGATGTACCAAGTATCTCTCAAAACAAAAAAGATTTTAAAATGCGGATTTAATCATAGACATCATCCTGCAATGGTAAATGCTAAAAAAATAATTACTTCTGGGCAGGTTGGAGATTTACTATTCGCTCGAGGTATATACGGTATTTGCGGGCGGGAGGATTACAAAAATGAATGGCGAGCAAATCCAGAAATTGCACCAGGAGGTCAGTTTATAGAGCAAGGAACGCATATGATTGATTTATTAAGATGGTACCTTGGTGAAGTTGATACTGTTGCATCCATGGTTTCCAATCATTATTTTATTGATCAAGATATGGATGATAGCGGATTTGCTATGTTTAGGTTTAAAGATAATAATGCTACGGCATCATTTCATACAAGCTTAACTCAGTGGATTAATACTTTCACATTAGAGCTTTATGGTTCTAATGGTTATATAAAGATTGATGGACTTGGTGGAGGATATGGAGACCATAAGTTAATTGTTGGTATAAAAGATTTTAAAGCTCCATTTAATGAGCACGTAACCTATTTTCGTGGCGGAGATAAGTCTTGGAAAAATGAGTGGCTAGAGCTTAAAACAGCTATTAAGAACAATAGCCAACCTATGGGTAATGGTTATGATGGGCTACAAGCAATGAAAATTGCTGAGGCCTGCTACCAATCAGATATTGATCAATCATTTATTAAAATTGATTGAATAGCATGAAAATTCTTGTCACTGGCGCAAACGGGTTTCTAGCAAGAAATTTAATTGAGTATTACTCTAAAGATAATAACTCAATTCTGGGTCTTACAAGGAATCTACTTCATACAAATGTAAATAAAACCAATTTGGTTTATAAAAAATATAATCCATCCAAATCTGAATATCTTATAAAATTAGTTAAGGAATTCAAACCAGATTTACTTTTTCACACAGCTGCTCAAAGTAATCCTACTTTATCCTGGAAACAGCCTTTAGATACTTTAACTGATAATGTTAATCTTACCTATAGTCTGATTAATTCAATTGCGATAACGAATAGTCCTTGTAAGTTTATTTTATTTAGTTCTAGCTCTATATACAGAGAGTCGAGAAATAAAATTAAAGAAAGCTCATCATTATCTGTAAATACTCCTTATGCGCTATCGAAATACTCCCAAGAAAAAATAACAGAGATGTTTGCTATGAAGCACAATATACCTTTCATTATTATTAGACCTTTCTGTATAACAGGACCAAAAAAGTTTGGTGATGTATGCAATGATTGGGCCAAAGGAGTTGCCTCATTAATTAAAAATAACAAACAGGTATTAAAGGTCGGAAACATAAAAGGCGTAACACGTGATTTCCTACATATACATGATTTTCTCTCTGCACTGGATTTAATAGTCACAGTTGGAAGGCGCCGTGTATATAATATATGTTCTGCCTCACCTATGAAACTTAGTAATCTTATAAATCTCTTTAGAAAAGCAAGTGGATTAAATTTTGATATATCCTGTGACATTGATAAAATGCGCTCAGTAAATGATTCATCTATAGTAGGTGATAACTCTAGATTAGTTAACCTTGGATGGAAAAAGAAGATAAATAATAACTCTCTAATTGAAGAGTTGATAAAAAGTTATATTAAATGATTATAGCAAGAAGTCCCTTAAGAATTTCACTAGGAGGTGGCGGTACTGATTTACCATCATTCTATTTAAATCATGGTGGGTATGTGATAGCTGCAGCAATCTCCAAGTATGTTTATATAAATATATCTAAACCATTTATTGATGAATATATTATTAGATACAGTAAGACAGAGAGAGAAAAATCTTTAAACAACATAAAACATCCTATTTTTCGTGAAGCATTGAATATATTCCATCCCTCACACAACTATCTTGAGATCTCATCAACTGCTGATGTCCCAGAAGGCACAGGTCTTGGCTCTTCTGGAAGTTTTACTTGTGCATTATTAAAAGCACTGTCAACAGAAAATGGGAAAAAATTATCAAACAGAGATATCGCTGAAATAGCATGCAAAATTGAAATTGATATTTTGAACGAGCCTATAGGGAAGCAAGACCAATACATATCAGCAGTAGGCGGAATTACTGAATTTAAATTCAACAGCGATAATAGTGTTGGAACATCATCATTGAACATTAATGATTCTAATTTAAAAAATCTAGAAGAGTCACTTTTATTATTTTTTACTGGCTACACTAGATCTGCTAGTAAAATACTAGCTGACCAAAATAAAAAAACAAATGTTAGCAATAAAGACATGATTAATAATTTAAATGAAGTTAAAGAAATGGGCCAAAAAGTCAAAGAAGTTCTCGAATCTAATAATATAGATGAATTCGGCCTAATCATGAATGATCACTGGGAAACAAAAAAGAAAAGGTCACCTGGAATGACTAACAAAAGTATAGATAATTGTTATAGTAATGCATTAAAAAATGGAGCTATTGGAGGTAAACTAGTTGGTGCGGGTGGTGGAGGCTTTCTCTTGTTTCAAGCAAGTAACCCAAAGAAATTACGTGCATATATGAAATCAATGAATTATAAAGAATTACTTTTTAATTTTGATTATTCAGGAACACAACTGGTTGCACAAGACTGATGCAAGTATATGTATTAGCTGGAGGATTAGGTACTAGACTTGGCAAGTTGACAAAAAAGACGCCAAAAATTATGGTTAAAATTAATTCCATTCCTTTTATCGATTACCAATTATCACATTTCTATGACAATGGCATCACCAATATAATATACTGCTTAGGACATTACCAAGATCAGGTATGTGATTATATTGAGAGTAAGAAAATTAGCAAAATAAAGATTCAATATGCTTTTGAAACTGATCAGCTTCTCGGGACTGGTGGTGCTATAAAAAATGCATTGCACCTAGCAGAAGATAAATTCATTGTTCAATATGGTGACTCCTTTTTACCAATCAAATATGCTGACATATACAACCATTTTATTAGAAGTAATAAAAGCGCATTAATGACAATATATAAAAATAAGCATAAGCATGATAGAAGTAACATATATTTTAATGGTAAAAAGATAATGGATTATGAAAAACTAAGCAATCATAATATCAAATATGAATATATTGATTATGGTTGTTCATTATTTAAAAAAAAAGTTTTCTCTGACATTAAAGAAAAAGAATTTGATTTATCGAATGTGTTTAAAAAATTAGTTCATGATGATGATTTAGATCACTTTACAACAATACATAGATTTTATGAGATAGGCTCTCATTCAGGCATTAAAGAATTTCAAATATACTTAGATTCTATTAGATTATAATCTGAAATATGAAAAATATTTAAATCCACTATATTGAGAAATGGCAAGATGACTATCTTTTTTTATACCTGACTATAATACTTGATTTCAGCAAAATGATACGCGTTCTTAAATAACCTTTTTTTTTATACTCTAAATGTAATATAATTTACAGAGGAAGCGGAGACATACTCTTTAATGAACTATACACAAAAACACCTTTTAGAGGCTAAAAAAATTCTAGATCTTATTGATACCAATTCTATTGAAAAGATGGTTGGGCTTATTAGGAAAGTAAAAGAGAAGCAGGGAAGAATATTTTTTCTAGGAGTCGGTGGCAGCGCTGGAAACTGCTCCCATGCTGTCAATGATTTTAGAAAAATTATTGAAATAGAGTCATATGCGCCAACAGATAATGTTTCTGAATTAACAGCTAGAACAAATGACGAGGGATGGCATTTAATTTTTTCACCATGGCTGAAACTTTCGAAGTTATCAAATAATGATATGGTTTTTATATTTTCTGTAGGAGGAGGTAATTTAGAAAAAAACATTAGCCCCAATTTAGTTGAAGCCCTAAAATATGCAAAAGAAGTAGGTGCATATACATGTGGAGTTGTTGGAAAGGATGGTGGATATACTGCAACTGTCGCGGATGCATGTTGCATAATCCCTACGGTAAATACTGACAATATCACACCACACTCTGAAGCTTTTCAAGCTGTCGTATGGCATCTAATTGTATCTCATCCAAAACTAGACCCTAATCAAACTAAATGGGAATCTCTTGGACAATGATATCAACTTTAACATTAGAATTTTAAGTATTATGAATGCTATATTTTTTGATAGAGACGGTATTCTTAATAAAACAATAATTAAAAATAATAAACCTTATCCGCCTTATTCAGTCTTCGAATTAGAGATAATAAAGGAAATATTCAGCATTATGCATTTTTGTGAAAAGAATAATATTCTTAAGTTAGTCATAACAAATCAACCAGATGTCTCAAGAGGAAAATGTACAATGAAAGATATAGAGGCAATTAATGATGTACTAAAGGATAAATTGAAATTAGATGAGATCTTTACTTGTTACCATGATAACAAAGATTTATGTGATTGCAGAAAACCAAAACCAGGAGCATTTTTTTATTATAGAGACAAGTATGATATCAATTTGAAAAAGAGTATTATGATTGGTGATAGAAAAAAAGACATAGATGCGGCATATAACGCAGGGTGCCCCTCAATTTTTGTAGACTATGATTATGATGAGGACAAGCCAAACACTCAGATAAGTACTGTATCAAATATTCAAGGACTATTGCCTATACTGGAGAAACATTATGAGCCACACATTAGAGACTTTTAAAACAAAAATATTTGCCGACGGAGCAGATAAAGAAACAATGTTACGTCTTGCTAACACAGATTATATAAGTGGGTTGACCACAAATCCTACACTAATGAGACAGTCAGGTATAACTGACTATAAGAATTTTTGTTTAGACATTGTAGACTCTATCAACAATAAACCAATATCATATGAGGTTTTTTCTGATGAGTTTGATGAGATGTATAGGCAAGCTAAAATTATTTCTTCATGGGGGGACAATGTCTATGTGAAAATACCTGTTTCTAATACCAAACAGGAATATAGTTATGAGCTTATAAAAAAACTGTCATCGGAAAATATTAAATTAAATGTGACAGCAATTATGACATTAGCTCAGGTTGAAAATGTTGTAGCTAATTTAGATCCAAAAATTGAGTCTTATATTTCAATTTTTGCAGGAAGAATTGCTGACACAGGCATCGACCCAATTAAGATAATGACAGAAGCAATTAAGATTATGAAGCCAGTTCCAAAATCTGAGCTAATCTGGGCAAGTCCAAGAGAATTATTAAATATAATCCAGGCAAACGAAATAGGCTGTCATATTATTACTGTTACACCAGATATACTTAAAAAACTTTCGCTTCTTAATTACAATTTAGATACATATTCACTTGATACAGTAAAAATGTTTTATAAAGATGCTAAAGCTGCTGGATACGATATTTAGAGTATAATTATGAATACAAATTCTTTAAAATTATCGCTTGGTTACACAAGATAGACAGATCATATTAAGATGAATATATTTTTAAGTAATACTGAACGGGTTATTTACATCATAATATTGTTTATACCTAGAATTATTCAACAACTATATTCATATCGAAACATAATTAATTATTATCGAAGAGAAGGTTTTATAAATTCATTTTTAAAAGCAATAAGTATCTTAGGGGCCAGTAAAACCTTATCAACTCCGAAAGAAATCAAATCCTATGACATGATTTATGTTATAGGCTGTTGGGAAGGCACCGCAAAAAGATATAGAGTATACGATAGAGTGAGATACCTTGAAAGTTGTGGTTTCAATATCCTAATTATACAAACCAAAGATATTCCAAAAATTACTAGTGGCATTTATATAACAAGCATTGTTATTTTTTTTAGATGTACATATGATCAACCCTTCTATAAAAAATTTTTCAAATTTACTAGAGAAAATAATATTCAAACAGTATGGGATGTAGACGATTTAATTTTTGAACCTAAATATTTTGAATTGATGAGAGGCGCCAATCAACTAAATGATGATTCAAAAAGGAGACATGTTAAGGACCTACATAACTATCAAAAGATGCTTAAAAATGTAAATCTTGCTATTTTTAGCACAAATACTTTAAAGGATATAGGTTTATATCATCAAAAAAATTCTTTTGTATGTGAAAATGGTTTTGATGAAATATCACTTGAAACATCTAAAAAAATCCTGTCAAAAAACAAAACATTTCAGAAAGACAAGTCCATATATATCGGTTATTTCTCTGGAACTAAAACACACAACATAGATTTTCTAGAGTGTGAAGAGGCATTGCTTAATATAATTAGAGAATATGATTCTGTTAAATTTGTGTTAGGAGGTCATCTAGACCTTTCAAATAAGTGGGAGCAATACAAAGATAGAGTAATCAAATTAGAATTTGTCAACTATCATCACCAGCTTGGGTATCTTTCACAAGTCGATATTAATCTTGCTCCATTAGAAAGTAATAATATTTTTTGCGAAGCTAAGAGTAATTTAAAATATTATGAGGCCGCACTCGTCAAAACTCCTACAATAGCCTCACCAACTGAGCCATATTCATCAAGTATAGTTAACTATAAATCTGGAGTGCTAGCTAATAGTTCAAGAGAATGGTTCGATGCTATGAGTTTATTGATAAAGGATGATGCACTACGAGAGTCAATTGGAAATGAAGCTCACAAATATTGTATAGAAAATTATAATCAAGATTATTTAGGCGAAAGATACCTTAATATATTGAAAAATAATACTGAAAGATTTCCTAAGCCATCTGACAATAAAAAAAATAAAAAATCACTTAGAGTCGCATTTATAGTCGATGGTCTTCCAACAAATAGTGGTGGCCATAGAAATATTTTTAGGATAGCTTCTCAGCTTAATCGACATGATATAGAAGTTACGTTTTACATGAAAAATGAGAATCATAGAACTCTTAAATCATTATCTATAGATATAAAGAAACACTTTTATGATTTTAAATTTGATATACATCATCTTGATTCTATACCTACTAATCAAGACATACTCTTCGGGACTTATTATGAAACAATATATGATTGTTTGAGATTTAAAGGTAACATTTCTGAGATATACTACCTAGTACAAGATTTAGAATATTTCTTTAATCCTATGTCATCGGGCTATATCCGTGCTGAAAATACCTACAAATATAATTTTAAGACAATCACATCTGGACCTTTACCAAAAAAAATACTATCCGAAAAATACAATAACGACTGTATAGAATCTTTTCAGTTTCCAATAGATAGAGATGTTTATTTTAATCATGAGAAGACTCAAAGAAAAAAACAAATTATATTTTTTGCTAAACCTGAAATGCCCAGAAGATGTTATGAGATGGGTTTAGAGGTTTTTGAAACTCTTAATAAAAAGTTACCAAACTATGAATTAATACTATTTGGTTCTAAACATATTCCTTATTCTGATAGTATCAAATATAAGAGTCTAAAAGTACTGCCATCTATTAATGACTTGGCGAGCTTATATCGTCAAAGTACACTTGGCATAGTCTTCAGCACGACTAATCCAAGTTTAGTTCCATACGAAATGATGGCATGCGGTCTTCCCGTCGTAGATATGAAATTAGAACATTCAGAATCTAATTACGGAGATAGTATCGAAAACGCTTTCCTCTTCTCATCCATACCAGAAAAAATGGCAGAGGAAATAATATCAGTTATCAATGATGAAAAAATATTGAAGAATAGAGCCTCTAAATCATTGAAGTTCGTAAATAACTTTCCTACTGAAGATGAGGTGGGAGATATTGTTGCATCGTTTATCAAAAATAGCTTTTATGAAAATAATACCACTTTTGAAGTTGCTGAGAATTCGAAGGCCTTAAGTTGGAAAAAATAAATAAAGATAGTATAAGTTGTGTAATTGTTCTTTATAAACCTGATTTAGACTACTTTTTTAAAAACTTAGCCAATCACAAGAAAAACTTTAAAAAAATTATAATTGTAAATAACGATAACTCTATTGATACCCAACAGTTTGAAGATAAAAATATCTATGTAATAAATAACAAAAAAAATTTAGGTATTGCAAAAGCTTTAAATCAAGGAATATTAAAATCTAAAAAACTAGGTTGTGCTATGGTTACCTTGTTTGATCAAGATACATCGATTGATGAATATTTTTTAAAAAATATGGCAGACAAAATTGCTGAATATAAAGGGAAAATGAAACCTGGACTATTCTCCCCTCAATATAAAAACTTAGTTAATGGGATACTTTCTAAAAATATCTATCTTGAGTCCTTAAGGCTTATAAGAAAAAATAGCAATGAAATATATTCTTACCCATACTTCACTATTACTTCCGGTACAATAATACCCGTAGATGTATTAGATGATGTTGGGTTGATGAAGGATGAATTATTTATGGACTACATTGATATTGATTGGTGTTTGAGGGCAAAGAAAAAAAATTATGCTATCATTTCAATCAATACGGTAATTATTCATCATAATCTTGGACAATCTAGCATAAATATATTTGGTCATAACTACATAATCCATTCACCAGTGAGGATGTATTATTATTTTAGAAATGCAATTCTTTTATACAAGAAAGAACCTTTTGATGTGAGATGGAAATTTGCAGATTTTTTTAGAAATTTGATGAAATTTGTTTTTTATATAATCTTTATAAATAATCGTATTGATTATTTTAGATATATTTTAAAAGGATATTTTCATGGAATTATTGGCAGATCAGGAGAACATAAATAATCACAAAAACTCTAAACACTCTCTATACAAAAGTTTATTATAAATATTGATATGAATATAACGATACTATTAGCTACTTATAATGGAGAAAAATTTATTAAAGAGCAGCTAACAACAATCATTAATCAGACTGATATTAATTTAAACATAATTGTTTCTGATGACAAATCTGATGATTCAACTGTAGAAATTTTAGAAAAATGTTTTAACAAGTTAAATTTTAAAAATTATAAGATTCTAACGAATAGCAATCATGAAAAAATTAATAATAATGACGAGATTGCTTCTGTTGCGACTTATAACTTTAGAAATCTAATATTAAATACAGATTTAAATTCTGAATTCTATGCATTTTCTGATCAAGATGATATTTGGGATTTGAATAAGATAAAACATGCCATTGATAGTATCAAAAATAAGAAATCACCCGCTCTCTATTGCTCAAGAACTACATATGTGGATAAAAATAAGAATTTACTTGGTCACTCAAAACTAGTTACTACTAAACCTTGTTTTGAAAATGCTCTTGTACAAAGTATTGCTGGTGGTAACACCATGGTGTTTAATAGATCAGCCATGATTATTCTTAGAAAATCATTAGCTAAAGCTTCACCACCTGCTCATGATTGGTGGGCATATATAGTTATTTCTGGATGTGGTGGCGAGATTTACTATGATTCAAAATCTTATATAAAATATAGACTTCATGATAAAAATCTTACTGGAGGCAATCGAGGTTATGGCGTCTATTTCAAAAGATTGATTAAGGCATTTTCAGGAAAGTATAAGAAATGGAACAACTTGAATATTAAAATACTGAAAGATAATGAATATCTGCTAACAGATAATGCAAAAAAAACTTTAAACTGTTTCATTCATGCAAAAAATAGTAATTTTTTAAAAAGGTACAGCCATCTGAATAAATCTGGCGTTTTTAGAAACAGTAAAATCGAATATGTATTACTATACATAGCATGTATATTTGGGAGATTATAATTTAGGACTTTAATAAATTTTATTTAAAAATATTTATCTATGACATCCTCTGT
>TARA_Y200000002_G_scaffold157518_1_pt1 | contig 18730 bp, 18 predicted proteins | sample TARA_Y200000002 | Tara Oceans TARA_Y200000002 (sample SAMEA2619388) | marine metagenome | biome: marine biome (ENVO:00000447); feature: surface water layer (ENVO:00002042); material: "saline water (ENVO:00002010), including plankton (ENVO:xxxxxxxx)" | depth 5 m | reverse complement strand
GTTGGTGTTGAGCAAATGGGTAAAGGTCTTTTGGGAGGAGCTGGCGGTGGAGATGGCATTCCTAAAGAAGGATTACTTGGCTCTGGAACCATGCCTTGTGTTTTTGCAGAGGCTGGCATGGAACACTCAAGTAAATACGGAACCACTTTTGAGCAATTTGCTAAAATTTCGGTTAAAAATCATCATCACTCAACTTTAAATCCAAAGGCAATGTATCAAATTGAGACCCCTTTGGATGATGTTATGAATGCTGAAATGATTTCTTTCCCTAACACAAAGCTAATGTGCTCAGTAAACGTAGATGGATCTGCTGCTGCAGTCTTAGTTTCTGAAAAAAAAGCTAAAGAACTTGGAATGCAAAGAGCAATAAAGGTTAGAGCCTCGGCTTTAGCAAGCGACCCTTATACTGAAAGAGACTTAGTAATGCCCGATGTAAATGCTTGTACAAGAATTGCCGCAAAAGATGCTTATGAACAGGCTGGTTTAGGTGCGGAAGACGTGAATCTTGTCGAACTACATGATTGTTTTGCTACTGCGGAAATGCTTCATTATGAAAACTTAGGACTTTGTAAGGACGGTGATGCGGGAAAAATGATTGATGATGGTCATGTTGAACTGGGAGGAAAAATTCCTGTTAATGTATCAGGAGGGCTCCTTTCCAAGGGACACCCTCTAGGAGCTACGGGTATTGCGAATATTTACGAAGTTTGTACTCATCTGAGGGGAGAAGCAGGTAAGAGACAAGTTGATGGTGCAAAAATTGGAATGACTCATGTAATTGGTCTTGGTACAGCATGTGCGATTCATATTCTTGAAAAACCTTAAAAATTTTGATTATAGGGGTTACAGGAGATACTCATAATAATTTAAAAAATATTTCTATAATATGTGATTTATTTAATAAATTGCGTCCTTCTTTGGTGATTCATACTGGAGATATCACTCTTCCAAAGTCTTTAGCAAAATTTTCAAAACTTAAAATGCCCTTAATAGGAGTTTATGGAAATAATGATGAAGAAGAAAAAGAAGGCTTAAATGAGGAAACAAAAAAATTTGAGTGTGAACTTTTTGATGAACCTCATCTTCTAAAAATAGATAATAAAAATATAATAATTATTCATCATCCTGAATTAATAGATAAAAAAATGATGATGGAAGCAGATTATATTGTTCATGGTCATACCCACAGGTTTAGATCTGAAATAAGAGGTAACGCTTTAATATTTAACCCCGGAGAATGTGCAGGTTTTTTAAAAGGGAAAAATCAAATTGGGTTAATTGATACAGAAAATCAAAATTCAAAAATTATTAACTTTTAGAGTTTTTTGTAGTGAAGTAATAAACTAAACTTATTATTTGAAATACAAAAACAAAACTTACCATAGGTCTAAGTAATCTATTATTTCCGTTTGAATCCAAAATTGATGATTCAAGTAATATTATAGAAACTATTGGTGCCACCTCATTGCTTCCAGGCTCAATAAACCAGAAAGATCCGAAAATACCAAAAAGAACTGGAATAAAGAAAAACTTTATAAATTTATTGGAAAGTATTTTTGAAAACAAATAACAAACTAAAATTAAACTAAAATAATATAAAAGCCAAATAATCATGAATTTATATAATTTAAGAACTCATTTGCTGAAGAATTATTTTTAAAAAATTTATTAACAACTTCTAAGCTGACATTTTTATTATTTATTTCTTTTGCTATTTTTCTTAAAAATTTATCCTGGAAAATATGAGATGGAGGCAAATTTTTTATACTTGCTTGTTCCTCTCTCCATAAAAATAAGGCTTTTTCATCAGAAGTAGCTTTTTTAAGTTTTTTTATTCTGGAGATATGAAGTTCTTGATTCCCAAGAGTGGCTTCTTTTTTAGATTCAGATTTAACATCATCTAATTTTTTAATTTTTGCTAATTTATTTATCTGTTTTTTATATATTGGAATTAGAAAATTAACATCATTAGCAGCATAATCTAATTGTTTAATGCTGAGCGGTCTTTTCAGCCAATTAGAGTTTGTCTCAGATTTATCGAGTTTATAGCCAAAATTATTCAAAACAATAGTTCCATAATTTTTTACTTCTCCTCCGCACAAGTATTTTTCCGCAATTTGTATATCGAAAATATTATCTAACTTAATTTTTAAATTTGTATTCAAGACAGTCGTATCGCTTCGACAAGAATGCATTACGATAATTTTATCTTTTTTCTCTAAAATTTTATTTAGAAAGTTCAAGTTTTTAAACTTTAAATAATCTATTAAAAGAATCCTAGATTCAGTAGAAATCTGTAGAAGAGATAATTCAGGGTAATATGTTTTTCTCCAATTAAACTCTGTATCTAGTCCTATATATTTTTCATTTATTAGCGAATCAATAACAAATTCTTTATCTTCATCTGATTCTACAAGGAAGGTGTCTTTCTTTTTTTTTAAAAAAAAATCAAATCTCTTTAAAGCTTTAAACATTTTTATTTAAATATTTTCTTAAATCATTTCCTATTTGAGGATCAAATTTTGAATATTCGATATTAGCTATTAAATAGCCTAATTTATTTCCACAATCATGAACTTCTCCATCCAAAGCATATCCTTCTACCAGTTCATTATTTTTAATATAACTATCAATAGCTTCAGTAAGCTGAATTTCATTTTTTTGATCAGGTTTTGTTCTAGAAAGAATATCCATGATTTCGCTTTTAAAAATATACCTGCCTACGGCAAAAAGTTTTGAAGGTGCTTTTTTTAAGGACGGCTTTTCAATGATAGCTTCCACTTTTCCCAAATCTAAAGATTCTTTATTTTTTTTTATTCTAGCAATTCCATAATTTGAAATGTCTTTTTTGTGAGCTTTAGCAAATAATATTGAGGAAATTTGATTTTTTTCAAAATCCTTTTTCATCTGAGCTAAGTTTTTATTTCTGTTTGAACTTTGTAAGAGCATATCGGGCAATATAATTGCAAAAGGATCGTCCCCTACAAATTCTCTAGCACAAAGAACAGCATGGCCTAATCCCTTTGCTTCACCTTGTCGGATACTATGGATAGAAATTCCAACTTTTGAAATATTTTTAATCTCCTTCAACAGTGATCTTTTTATTCTTTTGTCTAAAGCAGCCTCTAACTCAAAGCTCTTGTCAAAGTGATTTTCTATAGAATATTTACTAGAGTGAGTCACAAAAGCTATTTCTTTAAATCCTGCTTCTTTAATTTCTTCTACAATGTGCTGAATTATAGGCTTGCCTGCCACTGGGAGCATTTCTTTAGGAATTGCCTTTGTTGCAGGCAGCATTCTTGTGCCTAAACCTGCTACAGGGATTACAGCTTTATTTAATTTTGTCATTTTTATTTCTATATTATATCTTTTAAATCTTTTGGCATCTCAGGCCTTTTCTTGAAGAAAAAGTCCAAGGCTCTAGATTTAGAGAAAAGCACAACCCAAATTGTTAAAAAAATAATTATGAAGTAATTAAAAATAGATTTTTTATTAAAGAACCAAATTTCCGTCTCTGCTTTAAATGGCGTAAGAACTTTTGAATGGAATTCAATAGGATCTGTAGATTTAGAAAGAATTTCTTCCTCATTTCTAAGAATTAATGAAGCCAGTCCAGATAACCCTGGTTTTATTTCTTCCAAATTACTCTTTAGATGTTCTGGGTAATTTTTATATCCTGATAATGCTAAAGGTCTAGGTCCAACAAAGCTCATGTTTCCAAACAGGATATTTAAGAGCTGAGGAAGTTCGTTTATTTTTGTTTTTCTAAGTACCTTTCCTAAAGGTAGAATTCTAGGGTCATTTTTAACTGTAATATCTCCCGTTCCTTTGTTTGAGCTATCTTTAAGCATAGTTGCGAATTTTAATAAATCAAAACTTTTTCCATGTTTTCCGATTCTTTTTTGAAGATAAAAAATCTCTCCTTCTCCAGAAAATTTAAGACAGAAAATTAAAATTAAAAAAAAAGGAAGTAAAATTAGGATAGCAAATAAACTAAGAAAAATATCTAAAATTCTTATCATTACATTTTTTGATCTAGATTTTTATTTTTTTCAATATGTCTAAAATCTGGAAGCACTTCTTCAAAGACTTCAACTATTTCTTTTTTATTCCATTTTTTAGCATCTAAAAATTTCAAGATTTTATTTTCAAAAGAATTCAATAAATCATGATCAAAATTTAAATTATTTTTAATTATTCCTATCTCTTTGAATTTATTTAAATCTAAAGTTTCCTCTTCAGAGTAAAATTCTTCAAACGGTTTTTCTCCAGTCGTATCACTTTCAAAAAAATGGCAAGGCCATTTACCCTTACCTATTAAACTTTGAGAAAGCTCTTTAGCATGATCTTCACTCTCACAAAGATATGGTTCGTATCCTAAATTAATTAAATAATTTTTTGCTATCTCAGAAAATTTTAATAATTTAAAATTTTCGCTTAATTTCGGAAAAAAAATATCTCTATTATCTCCCAACAAGGAAGAAAGAAGACATAATTCTCCTGACTCTTTTGAAGTTATAAAATATCTTTCAATATCGCTTGGAGCCGATAAAGGTTGTTTTTTTGAGATTCTTTGATTAAAACCATGTAATAAAGAGCCATCAGAAAATGCTACATTTGCAAATCTAGCAAGAGCAATATTTTGTGATTTGCTTTCTCTGAACAAAAATTTTTCCATAATTTTTTTACTTGCACCCATTAAATTCACTGGATTAGCTGCTTTGTCTGTTGAAACAGTAAAAAAGTTCTTTAATTTAGAGTGCTTAGTTAACTTAAGAACATGCAGAGTGTTAAAAATGTTTACTCTAATTAATCTCATCAATGTGTATGGATCTTTTTCACTTCTTACATGTTTTAATGCAGATAAATTCAAAACATAATCAAATTTTAAATTTTGACTCATAAATACTTCGAATTCCTGAGAGCCACAGTCTATAGCAAAAGTTTTAAAATCAGTTTTTTGGTTAGAATAAGAGCTTCTTAAACTTCTAACTAATTCTACTAAATTATTTTCACTGATATCTATGACGTATAATAGTTTAGGATTTCTTTTAAAAATTTCTGTTGAGACTGCTTGACCTATCGAGCCGGCTCCTCCAACGATTAAGAATTTAGAATTTTCAATTACTGAATTTAATTCTTCATCTAGTATTTTTAAATCTTCTTCGAATAATGAATTGGTTCTATTGAATAAAGCTAATTGGTTCATAATTTAATTTTTTAGCTTTGAAAGCGGATGATCATGTTTTGAGAAATCAGATTGATCAATATTATATAAACTCTTAGAGAAATTAAATCCAAGTTTTTTAATTTTTTCTGAAGAATGTATTTCATCTCTTTTAAGTCTATAAAAAAATCCTTTTTTTGAAAAACTTATTAGAGAAACAAAGTCTAAAATAAATTTAGGAATTCGTATTGTAATAAATCTTTTTTTGTAAATTTTCGAGATAATTTCAGATATTTGGTTCAGTTCATAATTATTGCCACTTAAGTTATAAGTTTCTCCATCAAGTCCGTTTATGCTCAAAAAATTTATTGCACGAATAACATCATCTACGTGAACTAAAGATTTTTGATTCTTGAGAAAATAAAACTTAAGCTTCAACCCTTTTTTCAATAAGCTTACAAATAAGCTCAAGTTTCCTTTGGCATTAGGACCATAAACAATTGAGGGTCTTAGTATATGGACCCTTATTGGTTCGTTTTTAGAAATATTTTTAATTATCTTTTCAGCTTCACTTTTTGTTGATGCGTAAATACTTAAAAGATTTTTTTTATCTGAAAAATTTTTAAAGTTTGAGTCATCGGCTTTTGTAGAACTAATAAATATAAAGGATCTTATTTGTTTTTTAATGGATAAGTTTAAAACATTCTCAACATACTTCACGTTAGCATCTGTATATTTTTTTTTTGTTTCATAGTCAGTTTTATTAGTATCATTTGAAATTCCAGCCAAATGTACAACTCTATCTACCCCTTCAAAAGCTTCTAAAGGAATATTATTTAAATCTTTTATGTAAAAATAGTTTTTTTCTTTAATATCAATTGAAGTGGTTAAAACTACAAATTTATGATTATTTTTTATATAAAAATTTATTAGTTTTGATCCTATATATCCTGTGCCCCCTGTAATAAGAGTTTTATTAAAATTATGTACTTTATCAATCAATTTTAAATAGTATTTAAATTATTTTATAAAACTAAGTTATAAATTATATAAATTTATAGTTTCATTATTTATGTTTTCTATAGAAAAATCTTCTTTAACTTTATTTCGAGAAAATTTACCAAATTTTAATCTAAGCTCTCTAGATTCTATTAATTTTTTTATTGCATCGTAACATTCCTCTAAATTTTGCTTATTTATTACATACCCATTTCGATTATTTTCTACTACCTCAAGGCAACCAGAATTATTAGATGAAACTAATGGAAGACCACATGCAGCTGCTTCGATCAATGCCTTTGGTATTCCCTCACCATAAGAAGTAGGTAAGAAAAAAATATCGGATCTATGTAATTCTTTAACTACATTATCAGTATGTCCTTTCCATTCTAGATTGGGTAAAGAGGTCAAAGATTCAAGAAAATCTATTGGAACAGAATCTGGATTTTTAGCATCTGTTTTACCAAGCAAGGTGAAGGAGACTAATTCATTATTCTTAAATTTCTTTGCAATTTCTACAAATTCTCCCACTCCCTTAGACCATAACATTCTAGAAACTAAAATTATGTTTAAACTTTTTCTAATTTCAGTTGAGGGAAAGAATTTCCTCATGTCTACTCCAGATCCTAATATAAGATTTATATTTTTTTCCTCAACAATATTATTTTTTGTAAAAAAATTTTTATCTGATTGATTTTGAACGATTATCTTTACTGATTTTGATTTTATAAATAATCTTAAGAAAATATTAATTATTTTTCTTTTTAAAGAATTATTCTGATAGTTAATCAAAACACCCAATCCTGCAAAAGTATTAATAACTTTAATTTTTCCTAAAACTCTTGAACAAATTGTTCCATATAAAATTGGCTTTAACGAAACACAATGAAGTATATTTGGCTTTTCTTTATTTATTATCTTGTATGCTTTTAATAGTAAAAAAAAATCGTTTATTAAATTTTTCTTTGATCTTTGTATTGGGAGATGTATGGTTTTAATTCCTGCAGACTCAATATAATCTTTTTCTTTGTCCATATTAGCTAGCAAAGTCACTTCATAACCTTTCTTTTTAGCTTCTTTTGCAAGTTCAATTCTATGGGAAACAAAATACCAATCTTCGCTTACAAAATATAGAATTTTCTTTCTATTTTTCATTTAATAATAGTTTTATTTTTGCACTTGAAACAAACAAACCTTCTTGGTCTTCCTCAATAAATTGTTTTGAGATTTTTTTTATACTCAAAGGTAAAGAATCCCATTTTTTTAAATCCAAAATTTGAATTTCGAGACCTTGGTTTTTAAAAATATTTATCATTTTATTAAACCTTATTCTGTTGGTATAAAATCCAGAATTTCTAAATAAATAGGACTCCCATAATGATTCGCTAAATCTTAAATTATTTAATGAGCCTTCTAAATGATCTTTAAAATCTATTTGATGGGACATAAATCCATCTCTTTTTAAAACTCTTTTTAATTCTTTAATAGTTTCTTCAAACTCTTCCTTAAAAATATGTTCTAACACCGCATTTGAAAAAATTATATCCACCGAGTCAGAAGGTATGCTTTTTAATGATTTTAGTCCTTCAAAAAAGTATTGAATATTGTGTTTATTACATAGCTCAGTTAAATCTTTTGGAGATTCATATATTTTAAAACCTTTTTTTTGAAGAAATATTTTTAAATTATTAAAATTTTTGATTGGGTCAAATATTAATTTAATAGGATTAATTAAAATAGATTTTGCTCCATAATGAAATGCTATTATTCCTGAGGACAAACTATCTCCTGGACCAATTTCTAATATTGTTTTTCCTTTAATTGATGTTTCATCTTGTTGAACGTGTCTTGAGAAAACATGAAAAGCATAATTAGAATTATCCATCTGCCCATGTCTAAAAATATTTATCTTGCTCCAAAAATTATAAGATAAAGGAAATCTTGATAAAATTATTTTGGATAAAATTTTTAACCACCAAGGACTTATTTTTTTAATGATGCTCAACATACCAATCTAAAAAATTATTTACTCCTTCTTCAATAGAAGTTTTAGGTTTGTATCCAGTTAATTTAGTTAAAAGAGATATATCTGCATGCGTCTCAGGTACATCTCCTGGTTGAAGAGGTAAAAATTTAATTTTTGCTTTTTTATTAAGTCTTTTTTCAATGTTTGAAATAAAATCCATTAATGGAACTGGATTTCCATTGCCAATGTTAAATACTCTCCAAGGGCAACTTGAACTCTCTTGATTTGGTCTTTTTCCATCCCATTTAAAATTTGCCTCGGGAATATAATTAGATACTTTTATCGTTCCATCAACAATATCATCGATATAAGTAAAATCTCTTTTATGCTCTCCAAAGTTAAAAACCTTGATTTCTTCATTATTTAAGATTGCTTTAGTAAATAAAAAAAGGGACATATCTGGCCTGCCCCAAGGACCATATGCTGTAAAGAATCTCAAGCCAGTTGTTGGTAGTTGATGAATATTTGAATAAGAGTGTGCAAGCATTTCATTTGATTTTTTTGTTGATGCGTAAAGTGATAAAGGATGACTGACTGCATCTGTTTCTGAGAAAGGAAGCTTTGTATTCGATCCATAGACAGAACTACTCGATGCATAAACTAGGTGCTTAATATTAAATTTTTTAGATGCTTCTAGAATATTGAAAAATCCAAGTAGATTTGAAGATATGTAAGCTTCTGGGTTAGTAATAGAATATCTCACCCCTGCTTGTGCAGCTAAATGGATTACAATTTCTGGATTATGAGATTCAAATAAATTTTCAATATGATTCTTGTCCTGAATATCTAAATAATAAAAAGTTAAAGATTTTTTTTTATTCTGTTTAAAAATTAAATTACTTTGATTCCATTTCAAAATTTTTTTAGATATTTCAGCAACGTCAAAAAAGTCATCGTCAAATAAATTACTTAATCTAGAGAATTTTAAATTTTGATCATAATAACTATTTAAATTATCACAGCAAACAACCTCGTGACCGTTTTCAATTAATTTCTTAGTAACGTGAAAGCCTATAAAACCTGCGGAACCAGTAACTAAATACTTCATAATTAAAAAGTTTTATTTATTGTGACTTTGAGCCTTTTCATATCGTCTTTGTTAATATCTCCCATATTACAAATTCTAAATATTTTTTTTGATAATTCGCCTTGCCCCGCATATATTATGAACCCATCATCTTCAAATTTTTTATATATCTCCTCATAGGTTTGATTTTCCGGTAGAAAAAATGAAGAGATCATAGATGAATATTCTTCTTCGCTTAGAACTGTTTTTATTCCTTTTGTATAAAGCGCATCTCTTATAAATTTTGATTTATTTTTATATGAGTTATTTCTTGCTTTCCAGCCTCCCAAATCATTTAATTCATCAATCGCTTCTGATAATGCAAAAAGAGAATGCACGGAAGGTGTAAAAGGACACCACCCCTCTTTTTGTGCCTCAAAATAAGAAAATAAATCAAAGTACAAACTCAGTGAATTTTTTTTACCCAAAGAAAAGTTTTCTTTTTTAGAAATAACAAATGACGCTCCTGTTATTCCGTGAAGACATTTGTTTGCTGTAGACGCGACCGCCATAAGCGCAGAAGAATTAAATTTTATTTCTTCAGCTCCAAAGGAAGAAACTGCATCCAAAATTAAACTTACTGAATACGTTTCACATAACTCTATTACTTTATTTAAATTATTTAGTCTGCCAGTAGTAGTTTCGTTATGAACAAACAAAAGCTTCGAAAAATTTCCCTCTTCTAAAGATCTTTCTAGTTCAATAAAATTAGTTTCTTCAAGCCATTTATGAGACATGATTTCAAAATTTTTCTTACTATAATTAAGCATTTTAGCCATTCTTTCTCCGTAAACACCATTTGATACGACAAGAACTTTTTCATCATTAGAAATAAAACTGGATAACATTGCTTCTACTGCACTTGTTCCTGAGCCAGATAGAACAACTGCATCAAAACTTGAGTCTAAATTGTAAATACCGAGTAGTTTACTTTTAACAGAAAGAAGGATTGAAGCAAATTTTTCTTCCCGATGGCAAAAATCTTCATTCATTAAGGAATTTCTTACTCTGTCACTCAAAGTAACTGGGCCTGGATTTAATAATATCTTTCTCATTTATTATTGCTTTTACATATAAAGTCTTTAAATCTTTTAGCAACTTCCTGAGGAACAATATCTGGCCTCGGAAGCTTATCTTCAATTCCTGAATCTATATTTACTAAGCAAAAGGTTAGTTCATTTGTATCTTCCTTCATTATTTCTTCTAAATGCTTAAGAGATTTTGCGCTTACAACTTTTTCATAGCCACAGGAAAGAGCTATTTTACAAAAATCTATAGAATGGGAAACAGTTGATTGTCCGCCTGTTGACTCATGAAGTTCGTTATTAAGAAGAATATGAAAAAAGTTTTTTGGTCGATAATAGCCAATAGTAGCTAAGGCTCCCATTCGCATTAAAAGAGCTCCGTCTCCGTCTAAAGTGATAACTCTATTACTTTTTGAGCTTGTAGCTATTCCCAAAGCTAAGCTGCTAGCACATCCCATAGAACCAACTGTATAAAGTTGATTTGGCTTATCTTCAATAGAAAATAATTCTCTGCCTGTATATCCGGTTGTAGCAATAAGCAAATCATTTTCTTTTGAATTTTTTTGAATAATCTCTAAGGCTTCTTTTCTCTTGCCTATTTTTCCTTTAAAAAAACAATCTTCCTCAGTATTCAAACTCTTTATTTTTGGTTTTGAAATTAGAGAATGAGGATATACTATTCCTTTTTTCATGATCAATGCATAGGAGTTTCCTTTATCCATTTCTTTTAAGGCATTGTCAAAGACAATCGGTAAATCTCTTTTTTCAGAAGGAAAAAAATCCCATTTTATTTCCATTAGATCTAGGATTTCAGGTGTAATTTTTCCCATTAATTTATGCTGTGGTTCGTCGCTTGGACCCTCTGGATCTCCTCTTAAAGTTGTAATTATCAGTGAGGGAATTTTAAAGATTTGATTTAGAGAAGTTATTGGATTTACAGCATTTCCCAAACCTGAATTTTGAAACATTACAACGCTATTTTTGCCAGATAATGCAGCCCCAGCACCTATTGCAATAGCATCTCCCTCATTGGCAGCCGCTATATAATCGATCGCAGAGCTATCAATTACATAATTAATAAAGGGCTTTAAATACGAACAAGGTACTCCCGTATAAAAGTCAAATTTTCTTTTTAAACCCTCTTCAATGAAATCTTCAGCATTAATCATTAGAAATAGGATGCTTTTATCAAATCATCTAAAGAATCTATATCTATCCAATGACCAGACGTATAGATAACATTAATTTTTAAATTTTTTTCAATTAATAAATTCATCAAGTCAGGAATATTTGCTTTTTTATTTGACCGCTTAAGTAGATCTTCAACCGCTATCTCTAGATCTTTTCTTTTATTTTTAGAAACCTTCATCAAACCCATCCATTCGGCATTAATCTTATTTTTCTTCATTTTAGAATTCACTTCTTTAAGTTCAATTTCCTCTCCCAGGGAATTTCTACTATGTTTTAAATTACAAGCAATAAAGTCCGAATCTCTTTCAGTATGAAAATTTTCTTCCCAATTGGTATCACTTATAACAGTAAAGTCTTTTTTACTCTCAAGAAGCATTAAAGAAATATATTTTTTAAAAAGGACATCTCCGTATGAAATTATAATATCTTGATTTTTATCTATGTTTTGGAGAGCTTGATTAAGCGAATAAACTTCACCTGTGTCTTTAAATTTCTTATTTTCAAAATATGAAACATTAGGTAAGTTAAATCTTTTTGATTTATATCCAGTAACTACAGAAATTGATTTAATTCCCGATGAATTATAAGCGTCGATTATTCTTCCCAAAATAGGTCTACCAGAAGTTTCAATCATAGATTTAGGCTTTTCTTTAGTTAAGTCACCTAATTCTTCTCCTCTAGAGGCTGCAAGAATAACTGCAGTAGTTTGGTTGGAAGTCTGAGGTAAATATTTGGATTCGGAATCTTCTAATTCTTTGGCTCCTTGAAGTCTGAATATTTCAGAAACTGTCGCAATATTATCTTCTATATCCAACAGATTTTTATCTAGATAGATTTTCTTAGCAGTCTTTTGCATTGCATCTATACCTGATCTGAGTATGTGGTTAGCCCAAATAACAACTGAAATATTATTTTTTTCAAAAATTTCTGTCGGAGTGGAGTAATACTTAGTTGGAACAATAATAACCGGACACTTATCTCCCCACTCTTTTTTAAACGCGATAATCTCATCAGGTCTATTGAGCGCGGAGTGAATAAGAATTCCGTCAGCACCAGCTTTATAATAAGCGTTAGCTCTTTTTAAAGCTTCATCTAAACCCCAGCCAGCAATAAAAGCCTCGACTCTTGCTATTATTGAAAAATCATCGTTGGTTTGAGCATCCTTTCCAGCTGAAATTTTTCCAGAAAACTCTTCAATATCAGCTAATTCTTGTTTCTCTCCAGAAATAAAACTATTTGTTTTAGGAAACAACTTGTCTTCAATACATACGGCTGCAACTTCTATTTGTTCTAATTTTTTTACCAGTCTTTGAAAATTATTAAAATTTCCATATCCCGTATCTCCATCTAGCAAGATTGGAACATTTGTTGTATCTGTCATAAATTCTAGATTGTCCATAACTTGCGTCCAACTTAATTCGTTATTATCCCTCACTCCTGATTGAGCAGATATTGTTAATCCAGAACCCCAAATGGCCTTAAAACCTGCTTCTTCAACAATTTTTGCGCTTATTCCATTATGAGCCTCGCAAATAAATTCTGTATTGTTTGAAGTTAATAGGTTTTTGAAAGCCTTAAATTTATTTTTCATTTAAAAAGTTTAGGATTTTGAATTAAATTTCAATTTATCTCTTTGAGACATTTCAACATCCAAAATATCTTTATTTTTATATTTCAAAGACAAGGAGACCAACTCGAGATCATTTATAAGCTTTTTCATATCTTTTGGTTCTAAAGAAGCAGAGTGATCTGTTCCTTTCCAGTTTTTTGATTTTGTGAAGTGTCTCTCTATCCAAGTAGCTCCTAAAACCACACTAGTCAAATCTATAGCTGTATCAGTATGATGACCAGAGAAACCAATTGCTTCTATTTTTTTTCCATAAGTTTGCATTAATCTATTAATTTCTAGGATGCATACATCTTCTGGAGAAACTGGATATCCTGAAGTACAACTATATAAAATTAATCTCTCCAAACTTCCTTTTGACTCAAAAAAATCAAAAATTTTCTTTTCCTCATCTTGAGAAGTCATCCCTAAAGATAAATGTATAAAGCCATCAAATTTATCATTTAAAACTTCTAAAAGTTCAAAGTTTGTATTGCATGCTGATGGCACTTTTAGAAAATCTGGATTTAGACTGCTCATTTCCTCTGCTGAAGTTAAATCCCAAACAGAGGTTGAATAATCAATACCTTCTTCTTCACATGTGTTTTTGAGAGTTTTATGTTGGTTAATATCAAATTCTAAAAATTCTCTATGCTCTCCATAAGAATCACCATAGCTGTTTTCTGGATTTGGATGAGGAGCATCATATTGCTCTGAAGATAGGAGCTCTCTATTATTTCTTTTTTGAAATTTTACTACATCAGCACCAGAATTCTTTGCTTCTTTGATTAGTTCAATTGCTATATCAATCTCACCTTTATGATTACATCCTACTTCTGCGACGCATTTAGGTGGATTGTATTTATTTTGGATCATTTCAGGTTTATCTTCCATAATCATCCTCGTATCTAACTATATCATTTTCGTCAAAGCTTTCTCCTAATTGCACTTCACTTACAATTAAATTTTCGTTATCGGACGTATTTATTAATCTATGCTTGCTTCCTAAAGGGATAAAAACATAATCTCCTGGTGAAAAAGATCTTTTATCGTCGTCTATGATTACTTCTCCATCTCCTTTTACATTTACCCAATGCTCCTCTCTGTATTTATGACTTTGAAGACTAATTGCTTGATTTGGATTAATGCATAATATTTTTGCTTGATGAAATGAGGTCATAATTGTTGTTTTGTAGAAGCCCCATGGTTTTGAATGAACCTCATGAACAATATTGCTTAAATCATAATTATTTTTTACGTCGTAATTTAAGGACTCATCTGACATCAAGGAAGCATGGAACTCATCTTTGGTAATTACATTTAAGAATGTCATATCTTTTTTTAATATCGGAACAAAATTTATTTCCTTTGTATTAAAAATTTTTGCAAGTGAGTCAAATGATAATTGATCTTCTGATATGTATTTAAAATTTCTATTTATAATAGACTGAATAGGCAGACCTATATCAGTATTTTTTATTATTTCTCTTCTAAGGTCTCCATCTGTCAGGATTCCTATTATTTTATTTTTTTCAACAGCTATTAAAAATCCTTCTCCATTTCTATCAATTGCATCTAATGCATCATAAATAGTTTTATTTGGTGCAATTATAAATTTCTTAAGTCGATCCATGATTAGAAGTTACTTATATAATTTCTTTCTGCCTAAAGAAAGAAAAAGTCAGATAAGAGAATATTCCTGCTAACCCGACAAAAAAACCTAAAGTGGTAATAAATCTTCTTCTTGGCCAAGATCTTAATTCTGGTTCAAATGCTGGATCTACAACTTTAAAAACATAACTTGTAGAAGTTTTAGCAAGAGTAATTTTGTTAGCTTTTCTTTCAATTAGTCCTGTTAAAACAGAACGAATTGCAGCTGAAGAGGTATTCTGAATTTCTTGATTTAAGAATTCTATTCCCTTTTCTCCATCCAAAATATCCTCTTGTCTTGAATATTCGTCTATTTCACTCACAAGCATATCAGCCCAATCCTTAGCAATTTTAGGATCATCCCAATCGACATTTAAAAAAACCAGACCAGATTTTAAGTCTCTTTTCACTGAGTAAGACTCTCTGAAACGTTTTTGAATATAATATGGAGATGGCACTTCATCAGCTTTTTTCCAGTTATTTTTATCTTCATCCCATAATTTAGGATAAAGAAGAGGTAATAACTTATATTTTTTTATAATTCTTTCGGCAAAAACTCTGGATTCCATTTGAGCTAATTTCGTCCCTAAATTTGTCGCTTCTTGAGCAACTGAAAAACCAGGAATTGTATTTCCTAATTGAGATACAAATGAGGAAGAGAAAGGTTCTTTTTCTACTGCCACTAGTGTAACTTGCACCGAATAAATTGGCGTTATCGTATAGGAATACAAAGCTGCAATAATAGCCACTATCAAAGGATAAGATATGAAAGAGATTTTCTTTTGCAAATAAAAAACAAAAAGGTCTCTAAACCTGACTTCTTCTGCTTCAGACATGTCTTAATTATGAACGATACTTTCTGTCAAAGAAATCTTTTTTGAGTAAGTAAAAATATAGGTAAAGGCAAAAAAGATTAAAATCGTATATTCAGATATAAAAATAGTATTGTTATGAAAAAAAGTATGGATAAAAAATATTAAAAAAGAAAATATATAAAAACTTTTAAAGAAAATTCTTTGATTTAAAGAGCAATAAATTAAGTGAGAAAACAAAATTAAAGTTAAAGCCAATCCAAAAATTGAAAAGTCTCTTCCTATTCTTAAAAAACCGTTATGCAAAGAAATTACATCGGAACAATTTTTACTTCTTACACACGCTTCATTAAATAAAGGCAAGTAGTTATTTTCAGCGGAAAAATAAAATGGATTTTCTATCAAAGCGATAAATCCACTAGTCCAAGCAATTATTCTAGAACTGCCACCAGAAAATACATCGGTTAAATCAACTAACCTCCCAAAATCTGCTAATTCAGAAAACTCAGTAAGTAAAAATGGAATTGTGGCCAAAACTATTATTGATTGAGATATAACAACCCATCTATCTCTTCTTAGGTATATCTGCATAAAAGCTAAATACAAAATCATTAAAACAGTTCCCAATAACAGAGACCTAGTTAAAGTTAAAAAAGCAACAGAGGATAGAAAAATAAACCACACATAATATTTAATTTTTTTTTCTTGAAGATACAAAAATGCACTAAAAATAATTGGTGGTATCAATGCATAACAAAGTGCGGTTGGGGAACCATAAGGGCCGATTACTCTTACAAGAAAATGAAACCTATTGTAATCCCTGTAAAGAAATTCAGCATACCAATTTTCTACTAAAAGCTGACTTTCATAAAATAAGCTCCATATTTGAAAACTAAATTCATTAAATGGTGTAATTGGACTTTGCATGAAAGCAAGAAGAAAGTATGGAGCTGTAAAGATTAGATAAGCTTTTATTGCCATTAAGTCTAAAATTTTAATTGCGTAGAAAGCTAAGCAAAATATTATGAAAAAGAAAAAAACTCTTACTAAGTCTCTAGCTGCACTCTCAAAATCTCCACTAAGATTGGAATCATCGAAAAAAAGGATTAATAATTTAAAAAAACATAAAATTAAAACTGTAAGAAAAAAATATAGGAAAGCTCTATATTTGAAAAAATACTCCTTGAAGAAAGGAAAGATTAAAAAGAAAAGTATAATTTCCAAAAATCTATCTATAGAAATTCCTAATATTTGTTTATAAGTAAGCGTATTATTTAAAGAAATTAAAAAAATTGATATGTAAGCTAATATTTCTTCATATTTTTTAGGATATATAAAAATTGATTTTTTATAACTCATTATTTACTTACTGCTTAAGTATTCGGTCTATTTTTTGTATCGATTCTTCGTTACTAACACTTTCCAATAATTTTCCAAGATAATCTCTTTGTTGAGCGATCATTTTCTCCCTATAAATATTAGAAGTCATTAATTCGTTAATAACCTTTATAAGCTCTTTAGGTTTTTCTGTATATGCATAAGACATAGTATCTTTATTTATTTTATATAAAGCGTTTAAGTCATTAGAAAACTCAAAATAGAAAGGTGCAAATATAACCGGAATGCCTTGTGACATTGCAGCAATGTGTGAACCAGAATATGTAGTAATGAATATATCAAATTTTTCTAAAATATCTTCAATAGGAAAATCTCCAGATTCGATTTTAAAAATATCTCTGTCTAGGGTGGATGGAATTTTTTGACCAGGGCGAATTTTTATTGTTATTGATATGTTTGGGTTTATTGCTTTAAATTTTTTTAAAGTTTCGATAACCAAGTGGTCATTTCTAGTGGATGCATAAATAATATTCTTAATATTTTTTATAGATCTTTTTTTGGGTGGCATAGAAAAAAGAGGACTACCAACTTTTATAAATTTTCCTTTAAAATTAGGTTCCCATTTTTCAAAAAGGTTCTTATGTGAATCTCCCCATCCAAGGACATAGTCAATATTATTATAAATTCCACTTGTCCATAGTTCTCTGTAATCCATTCCAGGAGTGCTATGGAATAAAATAAAAGTATCAATTCCTTGCTTTTGACCATTTTGAAAAACTGCCCTGTCAAAGAGACGCCTAGTTCTAGATCCAATTATTTTTTTTGGATTTATTTCAATAATAGCTTTTCTGGATGCCTCTATAAAAAGCAAACTTTGGGGCATAAGATATTTAAAGGTACTTAATAATCCAAATCTGTGTTGTTCATAAATTTCTTTTCCTAAAAAAGAAAATATTTTTCTTATTTCACTTTCATTTTTATGAAAGATAGACTCAAATTCTTCTATATTTCGTTTGAAAGAATTCTTTAAGTCAGTATCGATAAAATCCTCTAAAAAAACTAAGTTTATTTCCTTTTTTAAACCAAGGAAGTTTTTACTTAATTTTTTTGGAATTAACATGCAAATAGAATCCAATTCTGTTTTTTCGAAATAAGATTTAAATACTTTCAAGTGACTATCTTGAGATGCGAAAAAAAGAGTACTATTTTCGCGGGTTTTTTCTTTATTTTCTTTGTTGGAAAAAAGATCTACTCCTTCTTCAAATTTTTTATTAATCATTGAATCTTTCAGTTTTTTATCTTTTAAATCAATTATTTTTGAAGATACTGCATTAGAAAATTTTTTATTTCGAGAAAATCTATTTATTGCTTTATTTAAATAAAAGTATTGCCTTACGGATTTGTCTATTCCAGTGTTGTAGACCATTCCCTTAGAAAGAATAATATTTTCTACATCATTCTTTTGAAGATGAGATGGTATAAATTCTCTTAGTTTTAAAAAACTATCCATGACTTCTTGATGAAGAGCCAATTCTATTTCATCATCTCTTGTCGCTGTAGATTCAATATATTGATATGAAAGATATTTAATATAAGAAAAGGTATTACTCATTTTTTTTTGCAATAACTCTTAAATATGGCCTGAATTTTCTTGGTTGAAATTTCATAATATAAAATAAAGGACTTATTATTTTTTGGAAAGTTGTGTTTAGGTGAACCAGCCTAAAAGTTTTAATATCAATTATATTAAACCCATTATTTTCTAAGAGATATTTAAGAGATTTCTCAGAAAAAAAATATTCTGCTACTTTTAGTTCCGCTTCTTTTTCAAAATTTATCCTAAATTTTAT
>TARA_Y200000002_G_scaffold63243_1_pt1 | contig 18780 bp, 11 predicted proteins | sample TARA_Y200000002 | Tara Oceans TARA_Y200000002 (sample SAMEA2619388) | marine metagenome | biome: marine biome (ENVO:00000447); feature: surface water layer (ENVO:00002042); material: "saline water (ENVO:00002010), including plankton (ENVO:xxxxxxxx)" | depth 5 m | reverse complement strand
AATTTGGTTGGGTTTATCTTTGCCTTTGAGATCAAGCAGAACTACTTTGCGGTTAGAATTAGACAAATGCGCTGCAATACCTAATCCCATAGTCCCTGCACCAATTACAACAATTTTTTTAAACATGGTCATGATTAAGGACGAGATAATAACAAAAAAAATTCTTAAATGTAAAAAATATTAAAGTAGTAAATTTACCCCCATGTTGATAAAAAAATCCAATTTACTTAACAGTCTAAATGAGCTACTTTATAAAACATGATAATTAATAGAATAAAATTTAAGCCAAAAAAGCTTGATTTTTATCACTATCGTTTATTGGTCAGTCTATTAAAGCAAAATGGTATTTCTCGATCTGAAGCAAATAAATTTATTGATAAAAAAAGTGAGCAAGAAAATATTATCGGAATATCTGTCTTATTATTAGAACATTTAGCAAAACTGCAGTGGAAGATTGAAATAATTAGAAATGAAATTTATATCGTATCTCCTAAGGATTTTGTCAATTTAAAAGGTCGAATGGAATATAAAAGAGAACTACAAGAAATGTTCAGGGTCGGAAAATTTGATGAACTCTCTGAAAAAGGAATTTATAACTTCATCAACTCTCTGGAGTTTCCTCAAATACACAATAATAAAAAAGTCTCAATTTTTAGTATTATTGAAGATGGGCAGGATTTACACCAACAATTAAAAAAGATAAAGAAAATAGAAAACAAAGAAGAAAAAATATCTGCAATCAAAGAGATTATTCAACCGGAAATTGAATTTCCTAATGCAAAAGATAAGTGTGATGTCACAGGAATTTCAACAAATAGCATTTGGAAATATTTTCGCTACGGTTGGACCTTACCTCAAAAATCTATTCCCGCACGAACCTTGCAATTTATGGTCAGAAATAAGGCGATGAAGAATAAACCAGTGATGGGTATTGGATCTCTGACAAATGCTGTTTTAAATTTGAATGATAGAGATAAAAAAATTGGTCTTAACCCCCGTGAGAATTTAAAAAGAATATCTGAAAGCAAAGAGTTTTACGAATTATTCCGCTCAAATTCAACTAAAGTTCTCAAAAATGCACTTCAAAATACTCGTTCAGATGACTTTGACCTAGATCTTCAAAAAGATGACGAGAGTAAAATCAGTTTAATGAAGTATCACCTGGACAAATTACAAGAATTACGCAATGAGGAATTATCTGGTAAGATCAAGAAATCTGATAACGTTACAGCTAGGAATATTCCCAAATTAGAAAATGGTCAATTTGATTGGAAGAAAAGAAGTGAGCAGGCATTATTTAAATTAAAGCGTGCAACTAAAATTTACGAAATACTTTCTTCAAGAAAGTTTTTCTCTGAAAATAATTATGAGGATATCAAAGATGATATTTATTCCTCCTCTGATTCTGGTGAAATAAAAAATGGAGCATTATACTCAGCTGTTTATGTCGTAAATAATCTAATAAAAGGGGACGTACTCTCAGAAAATATATTCGATCTCAATGTTTGTGGAGGGATCCAGCCTTTTAGTCCCTTATTAGCTGGTAAACTCGTAGCTTTAAGTATCTTTAGTTCTGAAATCAGAAATGAACTATCCTCTCGATACAAAGATATGGAAAGTGAAATTGCGTCATCTACAGCAGGGCGAGCTTTTATTCGACAGATCAAACCACTAGGATTCACAACAACCAGTTTGTACGAAACGGGATCATCTCAATATAACCGCTTGTACTTTGAAAACTCCAAGACGAAATATAAATGGGAAGAAATAGGAATGTCGGAAGGGAGTAGCAATGTTTATTTTTCTTCAAAGCTCAGTGCCATCTTAACTTCTTACCTTAAAAAACATAAAGGATTTACAAGGTCAAATGCAATATTTGGCGAGGGGGCAGGTGCAGCTTTCCGTAAAATTAACGAGGCTATGAGATTAATGGGCATCGATAGTTCTATTATCTTAAATCATAAATCAAAAAGAATTATTTATGCTGCGATGATGAGTGAAAATTTGGATTTTGCCAGCAGATCTGAATACCAAATTAAATACGATTGCTCTTTTGAAGAAATCGTAGACTTCTGGATGCAACGATATCTTCTTATGAGGATTGAAAATAATGAAGTTTTAAAGAATATTTCTTTATTCAAAAGTAAAAGTATCCTAGAATCATTCGATGTCCCAAGACCTAAAGGTACTGCAAAGTTATTATAAAAGTTTTAAAAATATAGCTGAAAACAAGAGCGATGAGGAGTTTCAACTCTTACATATAGAAGACCAAGTCGAAAATTTTATTCGGGACAAATTAAACAACAATAAAATAGTTATCGTCACGGGATCTCCCGGTGACGGAAAAACTCACTTAATTAAATATCTACAACCTAATATCCCTTCTAATACGAAAATTATCTTAGATGCCAATGAAAAGACTGATGAAATCATTAAATCAATAGGAGATTGTCATCAAAAAAAAGAACCTTTAGTCATCGCCATTAACGAGGGAGTTTTGCTAACCTGTGCTCAAGAGAGTAATGATGAGATTGCTAAATATTTAATCGATTGTGTTCTCTATCAATATTTACCACCTCAACACTACGATAAATTTGCTGATGAAGTCTACCTAGTGAATCTGAAAAATCGAAATAATTTAAATCAAAAAAAAATTCAAAGGATCTTAGATAAAATTACTGAGACCTTTACACCGTGTGATAATTGCCCAGGTTGTGAAGTCGCAGAAAATTTATCAATGATTCAAAAAGAAACTATTAAAGAAAAACTAATAGAATTACTCTCTCGATCCTCTGTCTTCGCACCCCATTTCACTATGAGAGAAATTTGGGCTTTTTTTTCTTACTTGATAAATAATGAGCACCAGTGTGGTGGGGAAAAAATAGAAGCAATGAATTATTATAATAATATTTTTGATAATGAATTAGAGGGTATCTTTGATTGGGTAAAACAATTCGATCCTATGAATTTTGCTTTTCCAAAAATAGATTATAAGCTATGGTTATTTTCTCCTGATTTAATTAACGATGAAAATTATCCTGGTGGTTTTAAAAATGTCCAAAAACCCCAAGATTTAGATGAGCAAGATGATAGATTTCGAAGCTTCATAAATTTCAAGAGAAAATCTTATTTCGAAAGTGTAATAAAATTTGAAAAATCATCGAAAAAAACCCACAACGCTCATGGTATTTATGAGGATTTATTGGAAAATAATTCAGACTCAAAAAGAAAATTGATTAGTTTTATAAACAACCTATTTGGAATTGATGATGATAATTTTTTATATCTTTTTTTATCTCATAGATTTGATGTTCAAAAACAAGAATATGTAATAACAAATAAAAGAATTCCCAATGATGAACTCGAAATTATAGTTCCTAAACTTAATGATAACATCAAAAATGCCTTTGAGAATTTTTCACCAGAGTATGTAATGTTTGACCATAAAGATAATTTTAATGAAAATAATGTTTCACCTAGTGCCTTGAAAGTAAACTTAGACTTATTAAAGTTTTTATTAGACTCAAAGCTAAAAACTATTAAATTTATGGGTTTTACCCCTCAACATCAAAAAATCATAAATTTTTTAGAAAGTTCTAAATTACAAGATAAAGCACTCAAAGATATTAATGATATCTCTAAAGTTTATCTTACTGCCTTAGGAGATGGAGATAGTAGTACTGAAATAAAAATTGATTTGGCCAATAAAAAATATCTTCATTTTAGGAATACTTTGTAAGAATGAATATCTATATAAAAAAGATACATGATCAATTTTTTAATGAAATCTTAGGATTTAGACCGACAACCGGGAGTATTAAGCCAGTTCATTTCATCAATAATATCTCCAGAGAAATTTTAGGTTATTATTTCAAAAACGAAAATTTATATAATTTTATTGAACCCAGAGCAAAAAATAAAAGCTTAGATCCTAAGAGAACTTATGAAGAACTAAGTGAACTAAGTTTTTATGACCAGCTAGAAAATAAATCACAATTTGAATCATTGAGGAGAAAAGCAAAAGGTTTACTTCATTCTGATGGTGCCGTTTTTGTAAATGATAATATGGTATCCTTTACTGCATCTAATGAATTTTTTATAGAAAAAGACTCAATGGCTAGTTATGTAAGAAATTATCATAAAAGTCTATTTGGAATAGATTTAGGTAATAATGAAAATTTGGCAAAACTTTTAAATCAAAATTTAGTTTCTAATCATAATGATTTAGACAGACTAGATCCAATAACTATTCTTTTTTATCCTTTGTTATCACAAGACAAAAAAAATGAAGAGACTAAATCACTGGATGATAAATTTATAAGCAATGAAATAAATTCTAAATTTATAAAGAAATATAAATATCTTGCAAAAAACTTTTATAATAATTACTCAGGATTTTTAGAAACAAATCGAATAAAACTTTTTCAAAAAATTTGTCATTTTTCTTGCGTTATACCATTATTACATTTTATTTTTTTAAATCCGCAATCTTCTAGGCCTGTGATTCTAAGTGCAAGTAAAGATGGTAAATTTAAAAAAATAGATAAGGCGAGCCATGAGTCCTATAATAATTTATACAGTGATGTGACTTCAAATATGTGTTCTTACCTAAGTAAGAAATTAAATGAAAATGATATATTAGTTGAAAAATTAAATTCTTTAAGTCTTGAAGATGATGAAATTATTAATAACTTATTAAATGAGTTTTCTTTTTCCGATGAGCAAAAAGAAAATAATAGGTTAGGAAAAAATTATTTAGAAAATAGAAAACTTATATTTGATCAATTTTTTTCACCTGATGACAGAGTTAATTCTTTCTCTCAAGTACTCAATGGTATCTATGAAAAAGAAGTAAATAATAGTTATCAGTATAAAGCTTTTACAGATAGGCTTTTGAAATTAGCTGGTTTTTATTATCCTGGTTTAAGGGGGGCTGGTTATACAAGATTTAAACCAAAATATAATATAATTGAACTATTAGTTTACACATTGATCGAAGATACTGATCAAAATAGTTATATCTCTTATCAGGAATTTTTAAAAAGATTATGGGAGAATTATGGTCTGATTATTGGGGGTCTTAATACAGGCGAATGGAATGATTATGACTATCTTATGGACCAAAACTATGATTTGGACCAAGAGGACCTAAAAGACAATCGCAAAAACTTTTTGAATATTTTAAAGTCATATGGCTTTGCAAAATCTTTTCATGATGATTTAGATATAGTGGGAATAAATGTCATTTAATAATTTAAAAGAACTACAGTCAGAACTACTCTCAAAAAGTTGTGTTGCTCAAATAAGAAAATACGAAAGATTTGGTGTATTTTTAAAGAGATTAGATTTTGATATCCCTCATTTTATTCAAACTCTATCTGAAAGTCTTAATGAAATAAATTTTATTAGAGTTGGATTGTTTGGAGTTAATGTTAAAGATTTCACCTCTGATAAATTAGAAGTCTCATCAGATGGAAATAAAATTAATCAATGGAGAAACAAAGAAGACAATATTCCTTTAGTGGTCTTTGATGACTCTACTACTCCTAAATCACAATCTTTGGACTCTGTCTTACAACCATTAGACAATGATATTTATAGAGAGACCGTTAAAAATTACCTTGAGGAAGTTCAACCTAGCAATATTAATTATATTAATTTTTCTGAAAATATATGTCGGCTAAAGGATTTAATTACTAATAACAAACTAGTTCAATTTCTTTACAACTGTCATTCAAATAAAAATTTTGAAGAAAATCTTTATGTTCTTAGCCTAATGATTGATAAAAAACTTTTTTCAAACCAGAGCTTTGCAGAATTTAAAAAACTATTTAAATCACATCAAAGTTTATTATCTAGTGCGAAAAGATTAGATAAAAAAAAGAAAAGAATAATGGATGTTTCAAAAGATAGAAATGGAACAAATTTCCAAGAACTTGGGGAAACAGCTAAAAATTTAATTAAATTAGATAAAAATCCCAGAGATCTTGGTATTATTCAAGAATTAGAATACGAGAAGGTAAAAAAATTACTCAATATAAAAGAAACTACACCTGCCGTTGAAAGCATTAAGAGCGTAATTATTGATGAACTAATCATTAGAGAGATTATATCAAATAATAAGCAGCAAGATGAAGGAGAGGTTAAACAAGGTGATTTTAAAAATAAATGCGAACTTCTTTATGAGGTAATAAAGGAAAACTCGTCTATTTATCAAATTTTGGATGAGTACTCAGATTATTTTACCGACACTGAGAGATTTAAGTTAGTTGAAAGAGGGAAAAAAAATAGGGATAGGTTTGATCTCATCTACAATTTTTTTGGAAATGAAAAAAATTATGGAGGAGTAATCGACTTATCTCAATCTGATGAAACTATTTTTGAAAAAAAATTAGAACAGAGCAAAGAAAATGGATTTTTTAAAAAACTCTCTATTGATGAGTCAAATGATAAAAGCGCAGCTCTAGCCTCAAATTTTATTGAATATTTAATCAATTACACTGAAGACCATCAGGAAAAGTTTCCTAATACCAAAAATTTCCGCGATACAATAAATAAATTTTTAGAAATAAGGGACTACTTTATTAACAAAAAAGAAATTTTATTTGAATGCCCATTATTTTATATTCATTATGATATTGAAATTAAAATTAAGATAGAAGAATATATAAATCTCTATATATCTATCTCTGAAACTGTTAATGAATACTGCACAAATATTACTACTGATTTTAGCGATATACTAAAAAGTAATTTTTTAGGATTTGATATCATTTTTCTTCTTGAGGATGATAACTCAAATCGAACAGCTTATCTTTACCCCTTTCATCCTCTTTCGCTATGGAGGTGGAAAAAATTTTCTGAAGTAATCATATCTAATGAAACTGAAATACAAAATCTTTCTAGTGAAAGAAATAAAAAAGAAGAACTCTTGGATAAAATTAAAAATCCATACACCACATCATCAGATGTAGTATTACATAAAAGTCTATATAATTTCACTGGGGATACTAGTTTTGAGACATTTACACCCAATTACTCTTTAAACAGTCTTCCGATGTATCTCTCTGCAAATTCTACATCTGTTATAGAAGCTGATAGTAAATCTATAATCAAGGTAATCAGTAGTTTATTTAATGCAAACCCTGCACTTCATTTTGGATTGAAAATATTTTTAATTAACCCACCTCCATATGAAATACTAATGAGAGAACTAAATAGACTTAAAAATCCTTTTAATGGTAAACCTATTAAATTAGACATTGTAGTACGACATACCCAAAAAAGATCAAGTTTTTATGAAATTGATAAGGTTAAACTTGATGATCAAATAGAACTTTTAAACTCTAGGGGTGGTTCTTTTGATGAAAAAAATAATGAAATTCTTTTCAAGAAAGTTTTAAGTGAAATTCAAGCATTTGACCCTCATTTTACTTTTATATTCAGCCTCCAAGGCTATGCCACGCATATTGCAAGAAACAATCTAAAACCTGAAATTAATCCATTTTTCTTAGCTAAGCAGTACTCGATCGATGATGGTACGCAAAAAATTACTACATCCTTTGCCTCTGATAATAATTCCTTTTCAATTTTTTCTAAATTTGCAAAGAGTCTAATGGGCAGGTCCGATACCCAATCGGATGTAAATTTGTCTCCCGATGATGTAAAATTAATAGAAGATTTAAATAGCATCTCCCCTAAATCACTTTTTTGTCTTTCATCTGAAAAGGTTATAAATGATGGAATTAGACTAGAAAGCTCAATTATTCTCGATAAAAGATCTGATCAATTTAGCGATTTACTAACGTTCACTCATACAAATCAAAAAGAAATAATTTTACAAGTAATGACTAAACTATTTGAAGAGAGAAACTTCTACCCTTCAAACAATCAACTAGATGAATACATAGAAATTATTCAAAAACTTAGCACAGAATTTATAGCATCAATAAATTTTTCTAAAAACCAAACTAGTTTATTAGCAAAAACAGAGGCTTCTGGGATCATTGGATTACTTCGAGTAGCTAAAAAATACTATGATGAAATTTCTGATAGTGTCCTCATTTCACTTGATGACGACAAGAGTAATTTTTGGCTCAAAAAAGCCTATGATGATAAACAAGTAAGAAGAAGTGACCTCCTTTCAATAAGAATAGATAGTTTAGGGAAACCAGTCTTAGATATAATTGAAGTTAAAACAAGTGAAGATCTTGCTAAGGCTAAAGAGCAAGTTGCAGCTACCTACAACAATTTAATAAAAATATTAAACAACAAAGATGTTAATAGTTTTGATAATATTAGAAAACAAATCCTGCAAGAACAATTAATTCATACTCTAATAAGGCAACATTATTCAAATGACAAAACAAAAAAACTATTTGATGCTATTACAAATTTTTTCAATAAACAGAATTTCGACAAAGATGATTTTAATTTAAAAATATTTTTTGTAAAAATTAATCCTAATGTTCCGTCCTCTGATGAAATCAAAAATATACCTATTAGTGATATTGATAAATCAGTTGAAAGATACTACCTCGACGTGAGTTCTGATGTTGAAAATGTTACAATAATGAAAGAAGATATCCCCATTAATGATCAAAATAAAGATAAAGAAGAAATTGAAATTACATTAACTCCAAATATCCCTTCAACTTCAACAGAAAATCAAGAAACTGAAACTTCTACAAATACTTCCAGTAAACAGAATTCTATAATTGATGGAAAGTATTTAATTGGCAAAGATATAAATACTGACGATGATGTTTACTGGGATACAAATGATCTTACAAATTACTCTCTTCTAGTTACAGGTGACTCTGGGCAAGGCAAAACTTGGACAATAAAAAGGATTGTCACTCAATCAACTAAAAATGATGCTCCTTGCTTTATTATTAATGTAAAAGGTGATGATTTTGATGAACGCTTTGCTCAAGAATATAAATTTAACTACTTAGATATAGACGATGAGGGTTTGCCGTTTAATCCATTGATGCCTATTGAGAGAAATGGAAAGTATCGCCCAAAAAGAGACATTGATGAACTTCAATCAATTATTATGAGATTAGTTGAACTCACCCCCCTACAAGGATCTTTATTTTATAAAGCGCTCTATAGTGTTTATCTAAATTGCGGGGCACCAGATCAAACAAGAATACCTAAAGAAGAATTTGACCTCAACCCTGAACCTACTTTGGAATTACTATATGAAGTGCTGGATAATTTTGTAGAAAGTAGTGATAATTCTTACAGTGCACGAGATGTTGCGCTATTAAAAAATAAATTAGATATTATAAAAAATTATGACATTTTCCAAGTATCTCAAATCCCATTCGAAGATTTAATCAATGGTAGATGGATTTTAGACATCTCCACTTTTGCAGATACTATAAAAAATCTTATCTTAGAAATCTTCATTAGCAGGATTGATAACTATATGAGAACACTACCAGGAGAGGATCGTTTTAGAAGTTTGATCGTATTTGACGAAGCGCATCGTGTTAAAGACAATAATCAATTAGAAGAATTTATGAGAGAATGCAGAGCCTTTGGTTTTGGTGTGATTTTTGGCACCCAATTACCTAAAGACTTAGGTCCCGATATTGCTAGCCATTGCGCATCACAAATAAGTCACCGAAGTAGTGATTATGAGAACAGAAAAACAGCTATAACTTCTATTACTGGGGAGTCTCGAGGTCAAGAATTCCAAGACTCACTGAGTAATTTGCAGGGCTTTAAGCAAGGTCAAGGTTACTATAGAACTTCAACAAAAACTGAAGGATTAACTTATAAATCTGTCAAATTCTTACCTTACAAAGAAAATTAATTGAGCCTTAAAGGACTCTAGAATAAGTATTTTATATAATTAAGAAGAAATCATAAATAATTTTTGTAATTAAACATATCGTTATAAAATATGTTGTGGTTCAACGTCTTAAAAATTATGAATTTGCTGAAGAAATAAAAGCAAAACATCAATTAGATTTTTGCCTTTTACTGGCTGGTATATTTTTTACAGCATATGCTTCGAGTGCAAATTTCTTAGCTACCAATTATGATTTAAAATTATTTAATTTTACTAAGAAAATTGTATCTACAGGTATTCCTAAAAATTCAATTGAAAAGTACATTGAGTTTTTTAAAAGTGAAAATCTTTCCTTTATGATTTATGGGTCAAAAAAGATTATTAACAATAAACAAGCAAACCGAGACTTATTATTTTCAAATTTTTCTGATAAAAATTTTATAGACGATGAAATAGATAAAAAAACTGAAGATGAGATTTTAAAAAAATATACTGATCTTGAAATCAAGCTATTATCTGAAAAATATTTACAAAAATACTACTCTTTAGATATTTTTGCCAAAGAAGAAAATATTGATAGGAATGAATTATTAATAATATTTCGAAGAAATAAAACTTTTTTAAAAAAACAAAAATTAATTAGAAGTATATATGAAAATGCATATACAAAATGGGGTAATGAGCAAAAAGTTAAACTATTTTCTCTTTACTATTCGGGTGTAGATATTTTAGACCTATCTCAAACTTTTAAAAGATCACCAACAGCCTTAATTGTCCAATTATTCGAAAACAATAGCCTCTCCGAAGAGGAATATAATGCTCACTTACTTCAACTATCTAAAGTAAATATTGAATAAATGCAAAAAATTCGCTCAAAGATTTTTTATAGTCCTACCGATATCTCAAATTTTGAAAAATGTAGTTATATCACTGTCAATGATATTAGAAATCTTACTACTCCTCTTGAAATCAAGGAAACAACCGAAACTCTCCAAGAATTTATTAACCAAGGTTTAGAAATTGAAAAAAAATATATCCAGTCATTAAAAGACCAAGGCGCCCAGTTATTTGATGGATCAAAGGTCAAAAAAGAAGATCGTTTAAATAAAACATTAGAGGCAATGAAAGAAGGATATGAATACATTTATCATCCTCTTTTTGAGTATCAACAGTGGGTTGGCGAACCAGATTTATTAATTAAAGTCGATAAGACTTCAGAAATTGGCAGTTTTTCATACATTCCTGCTGATATTAAAAGAGCGAAAGAACCAAAACAAGAAAACCTTACACAAATACTTACGTACTGCTTTCTCTTAGAAAAAATACAAGGGGTTCTTGCTGATCACTTTTTAATTATCAATGGTCCAGAAAATGATAAACATGAATTTGCTGTAACTGATTATTATGATGCCTACGAACAATTACGTCAAAAATTTGAAAAATATGTTCTTAGTCATAGCTTAACTACACCAGATCCTTGTAAGGCTTGTCAATTTTGTCAATACCTTCCGACTTGTGACTCAATTTGGTCTGATACTCACATCAAAAATGTGACAGGTATTACTAATCGACAAATAAAAAAACTAAAAGGAATTGCCCATACAGTTGAACAACTTGCCCATCTTGAACAAACCTCAGTTGAAGGAATTGGTGATCAAACATTAATGAAATTAAAGTCTCAAGCAATTCTGCAACAAGAGAAAATAGAAACTGGAATACCAAAATATATTTTTAAAAAAATTCCTGAAGGAAAAGGTTTTCATCGCCTCCCAGAAGCATGTGATCATGATATTTTTTTTGATATTGAGGGAGATCCTACAGTTGATGGAGGTCATGAGTATCTATTTGGCTACATATTCAATAATAGTTTTCACTCCTTATGGGCTTCAAATATTGAAGAGGAAAAAGATCAGTTTCAAACTTTAATGGAAATTTTTAGAGATCATATATTGAATAACCCACAAGCACATATTTATCATTATAACCACTATGAAGTTACTGCTTTAAAAAGAATGACAGTCAAATATGATCGATGTGCGGATATTTTAGACTTTTTACTTCGTAATAATGTATTTGTAGATCTCTATCCCATTGTTCGTGAATCTCTTCAAACATCTGAGAAAGGATTATCTATCAAAGATTTAGAAATTTTTTACATGGAAAATAGAACAGCTTTAGTTTCCAGTGGAGCTGATAGTGTTGATATGTTTTTAAAGTGGCGAATTACTCAAGAACCAGACATTCTTCATCAAATTGAGGAATATAACAAAGAAGATTGTCGCTCTACTGAACTTTTAAGAAACTGGTTAATAGAGCGTTTAGAAGAATGGAAAAATATTCCAGAAAATGATGAATTAAATTACCAGCATTTTCATCAAACAAAATATCATGATTTTCATAATGAATATGATGCTGAATACGCCCAAACACATAGCAATGTCCATCATCAAATCTCGATTGAGGAAAAATCAAGAATGCTGATCGCCGACTCTTTGGAATATCATAGTCGAGAGCAAAAAAGTCAGTGGTGGAGATTTTTTTCAAAAGAGTCATTTGATGAAATTGAAATTTTGGAAGATATGGAATGTATTGGCGATTTAAAAAAGACTCAAACCAAAGATACTGTTGATCAATCCTTGCAAGAATTTATCTATCCACCACAGGAGTTCAAACTAAAGGAAGGTAATACGGTTTGTAATATCAAAGGTCTCTCAACGATAGGAACTATCGATCATATCGATATTCAAGATAATAAAATATTGATTAAGTCTTCCTCAACTCTTCCCGATCACTTAAGTATTACAAGTGGTGGACCGCCTGGCACTAAAAATCTTCGCGCTGCTATTTATCGATTTGCCCAATCCTGTATTTATCAAGAGGAAAAATATCAATGTCTCTTTCAATTGATCAGTAAAGAAAAGCCACGATTTTTGAATGAATATAAATTAAGTGGTTTGAATAAAGAAAATATTATTGATGAAATTAAAACAGTAATTGAAAATTTAGATCGATCTTACCTTTTTATTCAAGGGCCTCCAGGAACTGGAAAAACATATATTACAGCACACGCTATCATTCATCTTTTAAGACAAAGAAAAAAAATTGCAGTAACTAGCAACTCTCATAAAGCCATTAATAATGTTTTGGAGTGGGTAGACCGTATTGCTGAGGAAAATAACTTCTCATTTGATGGTCTTAAAAAATTTAGTTATTCAAGCAAAGAGAGCAAATATGTAAGCAGTAATATATCAGCAAAGACTTCTGTGAAATCACTCCCGGAGGATTTAGATTTATTTGCAGCTACCGGATTTGAATTATCCAAAGAACTTTATGATCAAGAATTTGATTATTTATTTATTGATGAGGCAGGTCAGCAATCAATTCCTGATGTCATTGCCAGTGGAACAAGTTGTAAAAACCTTATTTTAATTGGCGATCCTCGCCAACTCGGACGTCCCTCAGATATTACCCATCCAGGGGAAAGTGGATTATCTGCACTTGATTATATTTTAGGGGATTTCAACACAGTCCCTCAAGATTCTGGTGTATTTTTAGCAGTAACCAGAAGAATGAGATCTGAAATTGTTCCTTTTATTTCTGATAATTTTTATGACTCTCGTCTTATTGCTCATGAAGGCACCAATAATAGAAGACTTATTTTTGAAGATAATCCCCTTCCGTGTAGTGAAGGCATAGTCATGATTACCATGAACCATCAAGACAGTTCTCAAAGTTGTTTAGAGGAAATTACAGTCATAGATAAATTATACAGATACTTTCTTAATCAATTCTACAATGAAGGTGGCAATCAAAGAGCTATTAGCTTCAATGATATCTTAGTGGTAGCTCCTTATAATGTGCAAGTAAACTTATTGCAAAAAAAGCTTATTACGAATAATCGAACAGGAACTATTGACAAATTCCAAGGTCAAGAAGCTCCTATTTCCATTTTATCCATGACGTCTTCTGATGTAGATAATTCTCCTCGAGGTATTAAATTTTTGATGCAAGAAGCAAAATTAAATGTAGCAATATCTCGAGCTAAATGTCTTTCTATTATTTTAATAAATGAAGAATTATTAAATACACCTGTAAATAATATTAAAGAAATAAAGATGAAAAATAATTTTTTAAAACTCAAAAGATATTCAAAAGTAATTTCTGTAAATGATATTTAATTCATTTCTTATAAATATTTTTTATGCAAATCACTCATACAAATTAATGAAAAGTTGGTTTTGAAAGATTTTTGATTAAAAACTCAATAAAATCAATATCTTCTTTTGTAAAATACCTATAAAATTTATAATCTTTTATTACTGTTAAAGGGCCGATGAGTCTGATCCATAGTTTTGTAAATCTATGTATTTCAAGATTACCAGACCAATATTTATTAAACAAAGCTGTCAATCTCATTTGTGTATATGAATCTAATCTGGGTTGTATTTGGTTATTAATTTGATGATCTAGAGAAATATTAAAATTTTTAATTGTTTTAAATAAATACAATTTAATCCTTACTATAGAAAACCGACACATCAGGAAAACGTGCGTCAGCTTTAAGTTGTTAATTGAATAAATTTTATAAGATAATTATATTATAACATAAGTAATTTTTAAAATAAAGGTAAAAATACTTTTTGCCCTTTTATATTGTTAGAAATTTTAATATTGAAAAAAATATTTTGAGGTTTTAAATAGATCTTTAAATGAACAAGGCAACAGATAATTTATACAGGATGTTCGACTATTTTACAGGTCGCCTCGAACCTGAGGATAGAGAAGAATATCTTGATGCATTAAGTACTTGTTTCAATCTCCAATTACCTTGGAGAGTTGATGAAGATTTTAAAAATAACAAACAACTAGACCAAGATATACCAATTAAGTTTAAGAAGTGGCTTTGCGAGAGACTCATTAAGGAGGACGGACAAATTCAAATTGGTAAAGATTTTTACGGTAACATGGAACCATTTAAAAACCTACCTAAAAAATATTTCTATGACGACTCTTCCATAATGGAGGCATTCAAAAGAATTGCGGAAGCCCAAGCTAGAGAAAAGTCAAACTAATTAAGTATTAAATTGTGATTAAAACATTCTCTAAAATTCCTAAATCAAATATTATAATGTCATTGAAAAATGTAGATTTAAAAGATGCCTTAGACGAATATAAACTCAGTATCAATTTTTATGCTTATAAAAACAAAATATTTTGGCATGAGAGGATGCTAGGTAATGACGGTAATGGTATTTATCATTGCTACGATACAATTATATCAATTCCAATAAAATTCGCTAAAAATATACGCCAGAGAGAAATACACGATTTTAGCTTTATTTTAAGAAATTATTTCCAAAATAAAGGAAATTTTACTAAGAAAGATTTGGGAAACAGTGAAAGAAAAAAAATAAATGTATACAAAAAAGATAACAAAGTTTTTTATAATTATAGCGATTATTTGGTAGATATTATATTTCATAAAGTAACAAAAAAAGAGTTTGTACAACAAATAATGAAGCGATATGCCTTCAATTCTACTTTTATAGTTCCTCATCAAGAAGTAGAATATTTACATAATTATGATACTAACAAAACATCTGTCTCAACTTTTTCAGACTATGTTGAATTTTTTTTAAAAGGGAAAAATATTAATTACGATAAAAAATATATGTACAGCAGTGATTATTAGTAACGCACGAAAAGTATTTGATATATTTATAATAATATAAATCTTCGATTATTCTTATAAGGCTTACCATTTAAAATCTAAGATAATTTAACTTTCAATTCTATTATTAATACCTTTATATCTAACATAGAATTGGAATTCTGAAAAAAGATTAGGATTATAATCCACATCCGTCTCACCTGGCCAAACCATGGTATCTAAATGACAATCTAAAATTTTTAGATCAAATTTTTTTAAAAAATGATTTAGGTCTTTAATAAATGTTTTTTTTAATTTTACTGGATTAATCTCATTATAAAGTTCATTTAAAAATATTTGTGAATATATAAAAATAAAATCATCTAATTTATTATTTGACAATAAATCTAAGGAAATTTCTCCTAAATCTTCATCGTAAAATTGATCATTTAAGATTTTAAATAAATTTTTTAAAGATGAATAGAACATTTGTATAGTTCTATAATTATTAGTTGAAAATAGAAATTTTCCTATATCTTTACCCTCTGAAACAATCTCGTAAATATCGTCATAATTAGCTAAATATTTAATTTGATTATTTTCTCTAAAATAATCTTCATCGTCAGCGTGCATTTCATATCCAATAAAATTTTGATCTTCTTTTCGTTCCGGGTTGCTTGGGAAACCAAGAACAGGTAAATCCTTAAATTTTTGATAATATCTATTATCTTCCTCTTTTTTAAATTTTAAACTACTGAATGCTTTATTAATAATTAATGTATCTAATCCATTAATAGTTTCATTATTTATGAATGATTTTTCATAAATCAAATCTTGTCTACCTGTTGTATCGAATCTTTTCACAACTTTATCTGAATGATTAAATATATAAGTGTCAGGAAAAAATGGCTCCCCATGCCAAAATTGAAAGTGATATTCTCTGACTAAGTATTTATCTTTATATTTGTTAACAAGTCTAGGGTCGAACCAGTCAAGCACTTTTCTATGAAATCCCTTAAACTTGATAATTTCTTCAAATATCTCCTCACTTTTTAAAAGTGATGGGTGAATTTTTTCAATAAAATTAGGGAAATAAAAATCATAACCATAGCTCTGATCCAACTTTTTACTTAACTTATTTATAATAATATTTTTATTAATAATATTTTTATCACTGAGGATTGAATGATCAATATGTTCAAATTCAAAATCAGAATCTTCATCATTATTAAAAGCTTCAAAAAAAAGTTCCTTATCTTTTTTTAACTCTGGGACAAGGTAATGATAGGTTGATGGATACACTTTTATTAAAGGTTGTATAAATGATTTACTTTTTTGTAATTTTTTATCTATAAACTTATAAAGTAAGCCAGCTTGATAAGTAGACATATTTATTAGTAAATCGAAAATAAATTTTTTATTTTTTTTTAAATTATCAGATGCATATTCAAATAGTTCAGGTTTATTTGATACAACTTTAGCAATAATTTTTTTATCATTCTGTAATTCTAATGGTGCAGTTTTTATCAATCCTGAATATTGATGCATAATAGCAGCCTTAAAAATATCCTTATCTTTTTTAAGATCTTTATCAATATGATGAAAAACTGGAACATTATTTTTAATTAAAGAAATAATCCACGCTTTATCTCTTTTTAAATCTTTAGGTAACTTTTGAAAAAATTTTTTCTCATCTTTTTCAGATAATAATAAAAAGGTCTCTTCTACAATTTCTTTATCCCTTTTTAAATCTTTATTTAAAAAATCATAAATTAATTGAATATTGTTTTTATTACCAATTTCGATAATAAGATATGAATTGAAAGACTTGCTTGATTTCAATGAAGAATGAATATCTTCATATTGACTAAGATCAATTTCTAAGACTTCTTTAATAATTTTTTTATCCTTTCTAACAAAGTCTGGTGTATCTTTTAGTTTTATTTTTTTCTTTTTTAAGTCTTTAAATATTTTTTCTTTTTCTTTTTCTTTTTTTTGAATTGCCCTTTTCTTTTTCTCTAATTCTTTTTGCTCTTTTTTTCGAAGGTCCGCTAATTCTTTAGCTCTAATTACTGCTTCTTTTTTAATTTTTTCTATTTCTTTTTTGTAGTTCTGATTATTATTTTTTACTACATCATTTGTTTTATTTTCATATATTTTTTCAATTACTTTTGTAATTAATAAATTAACTTTTTTATCTTTTTCTATTTCGCTTATATCTCCAAAAACATAGTGTGTTCTTACAAAAAGTTCGATTATCTCAACATCTAGCTGATAATCAGTATCAATTTGATTAATATGATAGATATCTAAGCTTTTTATTCTCTTTAATATTTCTTTTTTTTTATCTTTCACCATATTTTGTGTAATGATATTTCCTCAGAATATAAAGTAATCTTTTAGTTATCATTTTGTTCACTAATTTAGCAATAGTAGAACACTTAATAGTACTATACCTAAAATTAATAAAAATTTTGCAAACCTGAAAAATAAAATTATTACCAAAAAAACTAATAATATCACTGTTATCCAATTCATTTTATTTATTTTACTAAAAAAAACATATCATTGTCAATAATTGATATTGACATTTTATGATAATGATACTATCTATACAATATGAAAAAAGTTACTCAAGATGCCCATATCCTCGATGAGATGTGTGACTGTCTCATTGATGCTTTTGGTAAAGTCTCTGTTGATGGCGAACTTTCTATAAACAAATTAAAAGCTAATCTTGAAAAAGAAATTCGTTCAAAAAAAAACTTAGCAGAATGGATGAAAGAACTTATTCAATTTGAAGATGAAAGGTCAACTAAGCATTAATGGCAAGTTTATCACAAATAGTGCGTGTTTTATCAGAACATATCTACTGCACTAATGAAACAGACAAGCAAGTTTTTAACGACTTACGTATTCGATCCATTGAATTAACTAAAATGGGTCGACAAGGAGAAGAGCCGTTAATTATTACTGAAGGTAGGGGAAAGTTTTCTCGAGATGTCAGTGCTCAAGATTGTGCGCTTCTTTTAATTTCTATTTTAGTTAACGATAAAGCCAATGGTGTAAGTGAAGTTGTTCGTCAAGTTCGTGATTTGAAAGTTACTAATATTGTCAAGACAGATAAAAATTTAAAATTAATAAGTGAAATTCTAGATAAGCCATTAGAGGATATTACACTATTAGAAAGTTTAGTATGTATTTTAGAAGATCAGGCAAGTGGAAGAGAGGAATTAGCAATAGTATTTTCGCTAATGGCTACTCATTATAAAAAATTAGAAAAACAATCTGGGGGTTTTTATATATCTATTGATTGGTTACCTAA
>TARA_Y200000002_G_scaffold144902_2_pt1 | contig 18817 bp, 16 predicted proteins | sample TARA_Y200000002 | Tara Oceans TARA_Y200000002 (sample SAMEA2619388) | marine metagenome | biome: marine biome (ENVO:00000447); feature: surface water layer (ENVO:00002042); material: "saline water (ENVO:00002010), including plankton (ENVO:xxxxxxxx)" | depth 5 m | reverse complement strand
ATTGGAGTTTCAGCTGCTAAAGGAATTTGTTTTCCTCTAAATATTCCCCTTATAGCTTTAGATACTATGCATATTTTGGCAAGAAAAATCGAATGTTCCGAAGGATATATAGTTTCTGCTATAGATGCAAGAAGAGATGAGATTTACTTTGCAATGTTTCAATCTACTAATTGTAAAATTCCTGAATTAAAAGTCAAAACTGATACAATGATTTTAAGTTCAGATTCGTTTTCAAATTATTATGAGACATCAACTGTTAATTTTGTTGGTGATTGCAACAAAAAAATAATGCAATATTTAAATCATGAAAATATTTTTTTTTCCGACTATATTCTGCCCTCGGCAAATGAAATGGGAATACTGTCTCATTCAAAATATGTCAAAGAACAATTTGTGGATGTAGCAGAATTTCAACCTAAATATTTAAAAGAATATGGGGGAAAGAAAATTAATAATTAATTAAAGAAACTGATTCTTCAACACTTTCAGTAGGCATTTTACAAGCCTTATTAACACAAACATAAATAAGGGTTTTGTCTTTAATAAATCTGTTTTTTAATAATGGAAGATTATTTTCTGAGGTTGAACCAATAATCAATTTATTGGGTATATATTTTGAATTAATTTGTTTTACTTTTTCAAGAGCATTTTCCCCTACCACTGCTACTTCATAGTAATTTGACTTTAAATTATAAATCAAATCAAACCAATTTGAATAACCACTTGGATATGCTTCAAACTCCTGAGTAACAGACAAGCTCATATTTTTAGATCTTTCATAGTATTCCTCTTTGTCAAAGTAGTGATATAATCTGAATAAATTTTTTGCCATAATTGAATTACTCGAAGGGATTACATTATCTCTAAATTCAACTGATCTTGATATTAAATCTTCATCCTTTTTTGAAGTAAAATAAAACAGCTCAGATTTACTTGAGGAAAAATTGTTAATCACATATTCTGACAATTTTAACGCCCTTTCAATCCATAGTTGATTCAAAGTAATTTCATACAGGTCAAGACTAGCTTGAATTACCATTGCATAGTCCTCTAAATAACCATTTATTTTACTTTGTCCGTTAACATAATTATGAAATAATCCCCCATCCTTTTTAACCAAACTTGAATAAATGAATTCACCTGCATTAATTGCTTCATTCATAAAAACTTCATCGTTAATGGCTTTATAAGCGTTAACATATCCACTTATCATTAGCCCATTCCAAGATGTGATTATCTTATAATCAAGACTAGGTTTCTTTTTTTCTTTTCTAGCAATTTTTAGTTTATTTAACCAGTCGGATTTAATATTATTAAATTCTGTATGTTGTAGATTATTTTTCTTTATAAAATCCTCATCAGAAATTGTTCTTATTAAAATATATTTATTTTCATCCTCCCAGAACCCATATTCATTTACATTAAAATATTTTGAAAACAAATCAAAATTATCTTGAATAATTTTTTCTAATTCTTTTTTCCTCCACGTGTAATATTCTCCCTCAGCATAGCTGCCATCTTCAAGTTTACTGTCGGCATCAAGTGAAGAGTAATATCCTCCTGAAAAATTTTTCATTTCTGAGTTTATATACTCATGAATTTTATAAATAGTTTGTTTATACAGTTCGTTGTTTGAGATTTTATATCCAACAGAGTAAAGACTCATTAATTGCCCATTATCATAAAGCATTTTTTCAAAATGAGGAACATGCCATCTTTCATCAGTAGAATATCTTGAAAAACCTCCCTCAACGTGATCAAATATTCCACCATATGCCATCATGTCTAATGACCTTAATATTTTATTTTTAGAATTTTCCTGTTTATTTTGAAAACTATATCTCAACAAAAATTCTAAATTATTTGGCATCATAAATTTTGGAGCACCTTTGAAACCACCATATTCCTCATCAATATCTTCTAATAATAACTCAGAATATTTACCTAAATCAATGTTTTCAAAGCTATTTGTTTTGGATTCAACTATGTTTAGTGAATTAATTCCTTCTTGAACCCTTTCAGCATAAGAAATAAATTTTTCAGGCTCTGATTCATATAATTCGGAAATTTGTTTCAAAGCAGAAGACCATTGTTCTTTAGAAAAGTATGTACCACCCCAAATAGGTCTTCCATCGGGAAGGGTTATCACATTTAATGGCCAACCTCCACTACCTGTAATTAGTTGAATTGCATTCATATATACTTGATCAATATCGGGTCTCTCTTCTCTGTCTACTTTTATGGAAACAAATTTTTCGTTCATTAATTCTGCAACTTCTAAATCCTGAAAACTTTCTCTTTCCATAACATGACACCAGTGACATGATGCATAACCAATACTTATTATTACTAATTTATTTTCCTTTTTAGCTTGCTTTAAATATTTCATATCCCAAGGATTCCAATTAACAGGATTTTCTACATGTTGGAGTAAATATGGGCTTGATTCGTTCTTTAAATTGTTACCATTTTTCATATCATCACTGCATGAAATTAAAATAAATATTAAAAGTAAAATTTTAAAAAGATTATTTCTCATCAAATCAAATGTACAAAATGATTGGATTTTAACCATTTATAGCTTCAACTGAGTTTACCTTATCTGACAACATTTCTTTGAGCATATTCTCAATACCATTTTTTAGTGTTACAGTTGAAGAAGGACATCCACTACACGCACCTTGTAGTATAACTTTTACAAGTTTTTGATCCTTATCATAAGAATCAAAAAGAATGTTTCCACCATCCGATGATACAGCAGGCTTAATATATTCGTCAAGAATTGAAATAATTTTTTTTGATGTTTCATCAAGACCAATTTCCTCTGTTTCAACTTCATTACGTTTAAAATTTATCTCATTTATTTCTAAATAATTTTTGATAAAATTTCTTAATTCCAGAGTTACTTCATCCCAATTTTTTAAATCATATTTTGTAATGGAAACAAAGTTTTTAGAAATATAAATACTTTTTACATAGGAAAATTCAAATAAATTTTTGGCAAATTCCATTTCTTGAGCTTCATCAATATTATTAAATTCAAAACTACCATTTACAATTAGTTTATTTGAGACAAATTTCAAAACTGAGGGATTTGGGGTGCTTTCGGTGTAAATTGATATAGGATTATTTTTCTCTTTTTTGACTTCTGATATAACCTCTTTTTCAGAGTTTAAATATTTTTCGATTAAGTTTTTTACTCCCTCTTCAACATCTTCCCATTCAACTATGTTAAATCTTTCAATAGAAATAAAAGAAGGAGTTATATATACCTTTTTTACAAAAGGAAGATAGAATAACTCTTGGGCAAGCTGAGAGTTTTTTGCATCATCAATGTTGTTATATTCAAAGCTCAAGTGATTTGTAATAAACTTGTTGATTTCAAATTTATTAATGAATTTATTTTGTGTTCTTTCTACTTTAACAATATAGCTCATCTTCTATGATTCTTTCTGCAAAAATAGTAAATAAGAACCTTTACTAAAACATTTGATTAGATATGTCTATTAAAATTTATATATTTGACCGATTTGCATTTTAACGGTATAGTTATTGATGCTTTAAATCTGTTACATGAAGGCTAATCATCTTATTTTAACATTATTTGTATTGATAATTTTTAATACAAAGTCTTATGCTCAAGAAGGTTTACCAATATATTCTGATTATTTGACCGATAATTTTTATTTGTTATACCCTTCTATGGCAGGTGCATCTAATTGTACTAAAGTTAGATTTACTGGAAGAAAACAGTGGATGGATCAAAATGAGGCTCCAAATCTCCAGACAGTCAGTATAAATGGTAGAATTGGTGATTCAAAATCTGCACTAGGTACAATTGCATTTAAAGATCAAAATGGATATCACTCTCAATCTGGTGCATATGTAACTTATGCTCATCATATAATGTTTTCAAGAAGTGAATTAGACTTAGACATGTTATCATTTGGATTAAGCGCTGGAATGATACAATATAAACTTGATGAATCAGCTTTTCTTGCTGGAGGTTTTGATCCCTTAATTTCAGGTTTCGAACAAAGCGCAACAGATTTTAATATTGATTTTGGATTCTCTTATCAATATTTAGATTTTTATGCACATGCCTCCGTAAAAAATTTACTTAATAACGATGGTATAAATTTCAACGAACAAGGGTTGAGTTACAATAACTTAAGAACATACCTGTTTTCTACTGGCTATTTATTTTCTGATGCCTCAAATAACTGGAATTTTGAGCCTTCATTAATGTTTGCTCACAAAGACGCGACAAAAGAAACATTTGCCGATATAAATTTTAAAGTTTATCGTGAAACTGATTTTGGTAGATTATGGGCAGGTCTTTCATATAGAAATAGTTTTGACGGTGCTGAATATTTAAATTCACAAGATCAAATTAAAACGCAAAAACTTCAATACATTACTCCACTAGTTGGATTAGAATTCAACGGATTTGTTTTTGCTTATACCTATTCGTATCAATCTAATTCAGTTGTTTTTGATAATGGAGGATATCATCAATTAACTCTTGGGTTCAATTTTGGATGTCGCAAACAGAAATATGACTGTAATTGTCCGTGGATCAAATAGTTTAGAATCCTAGATAATTCAACTTATATTCTTTACTAATATATTTTTCCGATAGTTTTTCACCGTTGTAAAATATCTTTACATAACCTTTATTCTTGTGAAGATTTAAGCTTTCATTTAAAATCAGTACATTTTTGATATGTTTGTTTACCGGGGTTATTGTATCAATAATTGTTATTCCTGGGGGAAGAATTTCTTTTATATTATCCTTTATATAATGATAATGGGTACACCCTAAAACTAAACAATCAATATTTTTTTCTATCATCTGATTTAAATACGATTTCAAAATTGTATCTAGTTCTTTTTTTGAAATAATACCATCTTCAATAATATTAACTAGTTTATAACCAATCTGTTCGTGAATTTTAATATCATGAATTTTATTATGATTCGTTGTCTCAAAAAATAATTTACTGTTCAGAGTTTTTTCTGTTGCAAGAATTCCAATATTTTTTGTTTTAGTATAACTAATTGCTGGTTTTATCCCAGGTTCAATTCCAATGATTGGTATACTAATGACCTCTCTAAGTTTTTCTATTGCATTAGTTGTTGCTGTATTACATGCAACAACTATTGCCTTACAATTTAATTCAATCAGTTTTTCACAATTCTTAGTACTTAAAGAAATTATCTCTTTTTTTGATCTATATCCATATGGACAATTTTTATTGTCCGCTAAAAATATAAAGTTTTCATTTGGTAATAATTTCTTCAATTTATCTAAAATTGATATACCACCAATTCCTGAATCAAAGAGTCCTACAGGTCTATTATCCATAATTTTTGTAAAAAAAAAGCTGCCTTTAAAGACAGCTTCTAAATTTTTGAAGATTTAATTTTAAAAGCCAAGTTCTTTCTTAACTTCCTCCATTAAATCAGTGCCATTAGCAACGATTACCCCTTGTCCTTGAGTTGAGTCAAGTACGTAATCAAATCCTAATGCACCAGCAACTTTATTTATTGCACCTTGAGCTTTTTCAGTTATTGGTTTTAAAAGATCAAATTCTTTTTTTTGTAATTCCTGTTGAGCCTGTGCTTGATATTGTCTTATGCTTTGCTCCATTCCCTGAACTTCCTGAAGTCTTTTTGCATTTTCCTCATCAGTCTGAGCTGCAGCTTCAGTATCATACTGTTTTACCTTGCTTTGGAGTTCAGCGGCCATTGTTTGGATATCAGTTTCATATGTTTTTGCTAGTTTTTCTAATTCAGCTTTGGCGTCATTCATTTCAGGCATGGATGCTACTAATTCAGTAGTATTAATATGAGCAACTTTTGATTGTGCAAATGATGTAAAACTTATTGCAAAAAGGAGAACTACTAATGATATTTTTATCTTTTTCATAATCAATATTTTATGTTTTTAATTTTAATGTGAGTAAAGGTACTAATCTTTTACTTTTCTTTTGTTACTATTTTTTTGTTTTCTTTGTTCTAACAACTCCTTAACTGTTAATTTTTTGTTAGGGACTGATACTTTTTCCACTGAAGCATCATCTTTTTCTTTATTTTCAATTTTTGAAATAACCGTTATTTCGTCAATTAGATTTTCATTTTCAATTTCTCTCTTGTCTTTTCTGGAATCAACTTTTTTTCTATTATTTGCTCTTGATATTGTTCTTAATATCTGATCGCTTACGTCATATCTTTTATCAGAATATAGCATTACAATATCAGCGGATTTATCAAAGATAAAATCATAATTTCTTGATTTTGCTAATTCTCTAATAGCATTAAATATTTGATCCTGTATAGGTTGTATCAGTTGTTGTTTTTGTATGATAAGATCTCCTCTGGGCCCAAATCTTTTTTGTTGGTATTCACTCAATTCTTCTTCATCAATTAAAATTTCTTCTTCTATTTCTTCTATCATTTCACTAGTTAAAAGTATTCTTTCTGACTTTAGTGATTCTTTTTTTTGATCAATTTTTCTGGATCTTTCTTCTATCTCTTTTTTCCAATCACTAGCTTTTTCTTCTAGTCTTTTGGAAATCTGATTGTATTCAGGAAGATTTTCAAGTATATATTCGGTATCAATATATCCTATTTTTATACCTCTTTGAGAAAAAATAAACGTGGAGGTTAGAAATAATAATATAAAAAAATAGCTTTTTTTCATGATAAGTTAGAACGTAAAAATAGTCCAAATATTTTATTAAAAGTTTTGTCCAAATATAAAATGTGTTTCCCAACCGTGTTTTGATGATTGGCCTGGTACAGGATCAAATCCATGACCAAAGTCAATACCTAATAGACCAAACTGAGGCATAAATAACCTTACTCCAATACCAGCAGATCTTTTAAGAAGAAAAGGATCAAAATCTCTAAAACTATTATATGAAGACCCTCCTTCAATGAATGTGAGAGCAAATATTTTTGCTTGTTCACCCAGACTTATTGGATACCTTAGCTCAAGTGAATATTTATTATATATAGAGCCACCATCCTGTGCGGATAGAGATTGATTAGGATAACCTCTCAAAGGTATATTTTCTCTACCATCAAGATTATACATTCCCATTCCATCTCCACCTAGAAAAAATCTCTCAAATGGAATAACTCCTCTATCATTATTATATGCACCTAAAAAACCAAATTCAAAAGCAGGTCTTAAAACTAATTTTTTGGTTAAAGCTGTAAACCATTCACCTTTGAACTTGATTTTATAAAACTCAAGCCATTTATATCTCTCTTGGTCAATTTCAGCTATTCTATCACCAGCCGATGTGTTCGTAGGGTCAACACCAAGTTGGTCAACTAAATCATCCCTTTCATCTTTTAAAGCTTTGTAGTCTACATCATTAAATGCTGAGTAAGGAAAGGTAAGTTTTGCCGATAGTGTAAAATTTGAGCCACCAGTTGGATAAATCGGATCTGTATAAGTATTATTCCTACTTAAAGCTACTGTGTAGGACAGATTATTTGATGATCCATTTCCAAAAGTAAATAATCCAGTATTGTATTCATTAAGATCATAGTACTGAAAACCAACAAATTGAGACAGTGTAAAGTAATCATCTGGAACGGTAAGTCTTTTAGCTAAACCTACTGAAACACCAGAAATATTAAAATACCTTGATTTATCTGCAGTATAGTTATATGGATTAAACATAAACTGTTTAGTTTGTGAGAGTTGAACAGAGAATTGAACGGGTCTTTTACCACCTAACCACGGTTCGGTAAAATTAAAACTATTAACTGTGTAAAATCTACTTGCCTGTAATCTTAAAGCCAGTCTTTGGCCATCGCCCATTGGTATCGGGGTGTAAGCTTCTTTTTTGAAAATATCTTTAATAGAAAAGTTATTAAAAGACAATCCTATAGTACCTATAAATCCACCACCACCATAACCACCTTGAAGTTCAATTTGACTAGATCCAGTTTCAACAAGAGTGTATTCCAAATCAACTGTTCCATCATTAGGATTTATATTTTTAAAATCAGGTGAAATCAATTGTGGATCAAAAAAACCTAATTGACCTAGCTCTCTTAATGACCTAAAAACATTAGCCTTACTGTAAAGCTGACCAGGTCGTGTTCTAATCTCTCTGTAAATTACGTGATCGTTTGTTTTGTTATTACCTACAACAGATATTTTATTGAAGTACGCAGGTTTTCCCTCGTTAATTCTTATTTCTAAATCTATAACATTTCCATCAGCATTTACCTCAACTGGTGTTATAGATGAAAAAAGATAACCGTTATTTTGATATAGATTACTCAAATCATCAGCATCTGGATCAGATCTATCAGCGATTCTTTTTTCTAATTCAACTCCATTATATGTGTCTCCTTCTTTAATTTTTAATATTTGATTTAGTTGCTGATCTGTGTATACACTATTACCTAAATATTCAATTTTCCCAAATGTGTATTTAGAACCTTCAATTAGCGAGATTGAAACATCAATCTGCTGATTATCATTATTTAATATTGTATCAGAAATAACTCTTGCATCTCTAAAACCATTTTCTTTATATTTATCGACTAAGCTGGCAAGGTCTTCTTTGAAATCATCAGGAACATATTTTGATCTCTTGAAAATTCTATAAAATTTTCTTTTTTTAGTGTTTTTCATCGCTTTTTCTAGAGTCTTAGATTTAAGCTCACTTATTCCCTCAAATTGGATTTTGTTAATCTTTATTTTATTTCCTCTTTTGATATCTAAGGACATTTTGACTTTTGATTTTTTTGAGGAATCAATTACTTCTTCTGTTTTAATGATTACTTTGGCGTTTAAAAACCCTTTTTTTCTGTATTTATTTTCTAAATAATTTTTGGTGGTGGTAATTAGATTTTCTGTTACTTTTACCCCTGTCTGAAGTTTATTTTCTTTTATTATTTCTTCAATTTTTCTCTTTTTAACTCCAGTAATTTGTAAATCAGTTAATTCAGGCAAGTCGTATAATTCAATTTCAAGATCAATAACCCCATTTTCAATGTTAGTTTTATAAACATCAACAGAACTAAAAAGGTTTGAACCCCATAGTTTTTTTATTGCATTACTAAGTTTTTCTCCAGGGATACTGATTGCATCACCTTCTCTAAGCCCTGAGAAAGTTACAATTGTTATCGGACTAAAAGAAGTGTTACCAGATACCTCAATTTCTCCAATAGTATATCTTTCTATGTTATTTTGTGATAGAGATAAGTTTGAAAACAAAAGTACTAAGGTCAGTAATATTAACTTAATACTCTTAAACCACTTTTTATTTACGCCTTTTATTTTATTTAACCTGTTCACTAGTTTTTCCAAATCTTCTTTCTCTGCTTTGATAACTAATTATAGCCTTATATAAATCCTTTTTTCTAAAGTCTGGCCATAATTTTTTTGTAAAGTATAGCTCAGAATATGCAATTTGCCAAAGTAAAAAATTACTGATTCTTTTTTCACCACTAGTCCTAATCAGGAGGTCTACATCTGGTAAATTACGGGTGTAAAGATGGTCATTTATTACGGTTTCATCAATATTTTTGGCAGAAATTATGTTATTTTTAACTTTATCTGATAGTTCTCTGACCACATTTACTATTTCACTGCGACTGCCGTAGCTTAATGCTAGAGTTAAAGTCAATTTTGAATTATCCTTAGTTTCTTCTTTAACCTTTTCCAAATAATTACCGATTTTTTTTGGCAGCCTACTTAAATTTCCAATTGTTTCCAATTTGATATTGTTTTTATTTAAAGTTTTTAATTCGTCTTTTAGTGATAAAAACAACAATTGCATAAGTAAGTCAACTTCTAGTTTTGGTCTATTCCAATTTTCTGTTGAAAAAGCATATATGGTCAAGTTTTTTATTTCAAGTTCAACACAACATTCTACAATCTTTCTGACGGATTTTCTGCCTTCACGATGACCATTTTCCCGTCTAAGACCTCTTTTTTTTGCCCACCTACCATTACCGTCCATGATTACCGCTACATGTCTAGGTATATTACTTTTATCAATATCTTTTAAGCTCATTTCCCAATATTACAATAACACGGATTTCTTCCAAATGTGTATGTCACAGTAAATGTAGAAAACATATACCAATCATCATTGTTAATATTTCCAAAATTATAATTTAAATCATCGTTTGACATAATATTACCGTCAATTTTATCTGTGAAGGTATATCTGGCACCAAATTCAAATGAAAATATAAGCTTATCAAGAATTCTGTATTTCATTCCAACTACCATTGGAATTCCAAAAGTCGATTTATTTTGTTTTGAATTTATTATAACATTATTTACTAAAAGCTGTTCTTGAAATTTGGTATATATAATACCTGAGTAAATATATGGTGAAAATAACACATCATAATCATGTAGGTCGTAATCCAAAAAATTAAATTCCATACCCAATGATAATTCATTAATCGGAGTTTCAAAATTATATCCTCTTTCTATTCTTCTGGGATCACTTGAATCTAAATCATCAGCAGATAAAGTAGATTTATTATATGAGATTCTGTAAGAGTGTCTAGCGCTTCTATTCCATTTAAAAACAGCACCAAAAGTGTTTTCACTAGGGTTTATAAATGTTGTATTTCCAACATCTCCAATAAAATTTGATTTTCCATAGGCAAATCCTAATTCATATATCTGAGAAAAGGACACTTGAGTAAAAAGAATAAAAAATAGTATTTTTTGCCAGTTGAATTTCAAAATATTTTTATTTAAGACATAAACTATAATTAATTAAAATTATTGTTCAGTTCTTCTGTCTTTTCCCCACATCAATTTTTCTCTTAGTGTATTAATATAGCTATCCTCTTCAAATTCAACCATCTTTAAGAAATAGGGCGCTTTTGAAATATTTATTTTTGAATCGATATTCACTGAAAATATTTGGGAGTCAGCCGAAACAAAATACTCATTTTCTCTTCCGTTAATTGAAATTTCAATCTGTTTGTTGTCAGAAATTACAAGCGGTCTAGCATTCAAATTGTGCGGAGCTATAGGGGTTAAAACAAGGTTTTTACTATCAGGCATTATTATAGGTCCTCCACAGCTTAGTGAATATCCTGTAGAACCAGTAGGAGTTGAAATAATTAAACCATCAGCCCAATAAGTATTTAAATATTGATCATTTAATTTTGTCTCAATTGTTATCAAGGATGTAGTATTTTTCCTAGAAATTGAAATCTCATTCAGAGCATTTTTTGTTTTTCCCTCGAATTCAACCTGGATTATTGTTCTTTCGGAAATACGATAATTTGAATTTGTGATTTTCTCTATGATAGAATCAATTATTTCAATAGGCGAGTTTGCTAGAAATCCAAGCCTTCCCTTATTTAATCCAATTATAGGAATTGAAAGTTCACCAATTTCATTTGCAGATCTTAAAATAGTACCATCACCACCAATTGAGATTACGAAATCATATTCATCAGAGAGTTTTTCAACTTTACTGAAATTAAAATCTCCGTTGTAATTGTCAAGTTTAGAAATTAAATCAAAAGATTGGCTATCAATATCATAATCTAGTTTATGTTTGTCAAGGCTTTTAAAAACAGAAAATATGTGGTCATTATTTTCGTTTGAATCTAGTTTGGAGAAAAGTGCAAATTTCAAAATTTTGTCTAAAATTACTGTCCATTAAAGGATCAAAATTAAGTAAAAATAAATTAGTTTTGCGTAAAATATTTTAGTACTAATTTAAAGATGACTAATCTTAGTGTAAACATAAATAAAATTGCAACTCTTAGAAATTCTAGAGGTGGAAATTATCCAAATGTTTGTGACTTTGCAATTGATATTCAAAATTTTGGTGCACAGGGAATAACAGTTCATCCTAGACCTGATGAAAGACATATTAGATATCAAGATGTTTATGATCTAAAAAAAGTTGTAAATACTGAGTTTAATATTGAGGGTAATCCAATTGAAAAATTTATAAATATGGTTACGGAAGTCAAACCAACTCAGGTTACATTGGTTCCAGATGCTATTGATGCTATCACTTCAAACTCTGGATGGGATACAGTTAAAAATAAGACTTTTTTAAAGGAAGTAGTTAATGAATTTAAATCATACGGAATTCGAACTTCAATATTCTTGGACCCAAATACTAAGTTTATAGAATCTGTTTGCGAAATTAACCCCGATAGAGTAGAATTATACACTGAAGAATATGCAAGAGAATTTCCTAATGATAATTTCAAAGCAATAAATAAATATTCGATCTGTGCAAAAGAGATTAATGACGTTGGAATAGGAGTAAATGCTGGTCACGATCTTTCACTGAAAAATATTAAGTTCTTCAAGCAAAACATTGATAATCTTCTTGAAGTTTCAATTGGGCATGCTTTAATAACCGAGAGCCTATATTTTGGTTTAGAAAGGACAATTAAAAGCTATTTAGATTATTTATCATAGGCGATGCTTTTACACTCAAAAATTTTAGGAGATTCCGAAAATCACATACTAATCTTACATGGTTTTTTGGGTTCTGGTGATAATTGGATTACTATTGCTAGAAAATTAAATTTTGAAGGTTTTACCGTTCATTTAATTGATCAAAGAAACCATGGAAGAAGTTACCACTCTGAAAACTTTGACTATCAATTAATGAGTAATGATTTACTAAAATATATTAAGCACCATAAAATTAAAGATCCTATATTAATTGGTCACTCTATGGGAGGGAAGACGGTGATGAAATTTTCTTTAGAATTTCCAAAATTAGTACGAAAACTTTTTGTTTTAGATATATCACCAAAGGAGTATCCTATCCATCATCAATCAATAATAGGCTCATTAGAAAGTTTAGATTTTAATTCTTTAAATACAAGAAAAGAAATTGACAATAAACTTAAAAAATCAATTGAGCAACCAGCATTAAGAAATTTTTTGATGAAGAATATATTCAGAAAAGATAATACAAGATTTGATTTTAGATTCAATTTAAAATCACTATCAAAAAATATTGATAAAATAGGTGAAAAAGTTGACTCGGCTGAAAAATTTACCGGCGAAGTATATTTTTTTAAGGGTAGTAGATCAGAATATATTATGGTTAGCGATAAAGATTTAATTCAAAAGCTTTTTCCAAAAGCAAAATTTATAAAAATACAAAATGCTGGGCACTGGCTTCATGCTGATAATCCAAATGATTTTTTGTCTGAATTATTAAGTTTAATCTGATTTATAGCAATTTTTCACTTTGAGACCTGTAAAAAAAACAGTACTTTCGCAAACCAATTTATATTAAATGAAAATTTCTATCACAAAAAAAAATAAGCTATCTGGAATAATTTCAATCGAGGTGGACAAAAAAGATTATGAGCAAAAAGTCCAAGATGTATTGAAAAGATATTCAAAAACTGCAAATATTCCTGGTTTTAGAAAAGGATTTGTGCCAATGGGATTGGTGAAGAAGCAATATGGAAATGCTGTAAAAGTCGATGAAATCAACAAGCTTCTTGATACTAATCTTAAAAAATATATACAAGAGGAAAAATTAGATATATTAGGTGGTCCTATCCCTCAAGTTGATAATAAAATTGATTGGAATTCTGATAAGATTAATTTTGATTTTGAAATTGGTTATACACCAGAATTCAAGGTTAATCTAAAACCAAATAAACCCATTACTATGTTTGAGGTTAAAGCAGATAAAAAGATGGTTGATAACCAGATAAAAAATATCCAATCTCAATATGGTAAATTAATCTCGAAAACAATAATTGAAAAAAATTCTGAAATAACAGCAAATTTCTTTTCTGAAATTGATGAAGTTAATCATTCTGGTATGTTTAAAGCAGAAAGTCTAAAGCCTTCATTTTTAAAGAAGATTTTAGGCTTGAAGGTTGGAGATGAGTTAAATGAAATTGGTTCAAAGATTTTTAAAGAAAATTATGATCTTTCCAAAAACCTAAAAATAGAACTTGAAAAAGCAAAAACTTTTAAAAACAAAGTTTTTATAAAAATTGAAGAAATTAATGAAAGAGAATTAGCAGAATTAGATCAAGATTTATTTGATAAAGTATTTGGTAAAAACTCGGTTAAAACGGTAACTGAAATGAGAAAGAAGCTTTCTGATGATTTTGTGAAACAATTTCAAAACCAAGTTGATCAGAAACTAATGAATGATACAATTGAATATTTGATTGATTCTACAAAAATCAATCTTCCTGCTGAATTTCTGATCAAATGGATGAAATTAAGTTCTGAAAAGAAAATTACCATTGATGAAGCAAAAGCAGAATACGAAAAGTCTGAAAAGGGTATGAAGTATCAATTGATTGAAAGTAAATTAATTATTGATAATGATTTACAGGTGAATTTTGAAGATTTAAAATCTTACACAACTGATTTGATTAAAAATCAAATGCAACAATATGGCCAAGCTATTCCTGATGAAAAAGAACTTGAAGGTATAGTTGCAAGAGTTATGAGCAACAAAGATGAAATCAAGAGATTAACAGAGCAACTGACTAGTAATCGAATTCTAAACTTTTTTAAAGAAAATTTTAAATATAAATTGAAAAAGGTTAGCTATGATGAGTACATTAAAGAAGCATATCCAGCGTAATTCTTATATTTATAAATAATAAAACCTATAATCATGGACTTCGGAAAAGAGTTTAAGAAATTTGCAACAAAAGATCAGGGTATAAGTAGTACCTACTACAATGATATTGTAAGTAGTATGTTCCCTAAAGGATTAACTCCTAATATTATTGAAGAAAGACAAATGAATATTGCAATTTTTGATGTTTTTTCAAGACTTATGATGGATAGGATAATCTTTATGGGTACTGCTATTAACGATCAAGTAGCTAATATTATTCAGGCTCAATTATTGTTTTTGGAAAGCACTGATTCCACCAAGGATATTCAAATTTATATAAATTCACCGGGTGGTAGTGTTTATGCTGGCTTAGGAATTTATGACACAATGCAATTAATTAAACCTGACGTGGCCACAATTTGTACTGGTATGGCTGCCTCTATGGGAGCTGTATTATTATGTGCTGGCGAAAAGGGTAAAAGAAGTGGATTAACACACTCCAGAGTCATGATTCACCAACCTTTAGGAGGTGCTCAAGGACAAGCAAGTGATATTGAGATAACAACAAGAGAAATTCTTTCACTCAAAGAGGAATTATATAAAATAATCAGTAAACATACTGGACAAGAATATGAAAAGGTTTATGCTGACAGTGACAGAGATTATTGGATGAAGGCAGAGAAAGCTTTAGACTACGGAATGATTGACGAAATTCTAACCAAAAGCTAGACTACATGAGCAAGTCTGATTTACAATGTTCATTTTGTGGTAAGAAAAAAGATCAAACCAGCTTACTTATAGCTGGAATTGATGCTCATATTTGTGATTTATGTATTGAACAGGCAAACGGTATTATTTTACAAGAAAATAGTTCGGTAGATAGTAAGGATGAAAAATCTAAACTTGAACTTTTAAAACCTCAACAAATTAAACTTTTTTTAGATGATTATGTTGTGGGACAAGATTACACAAAAAAAGTAATTTCTGTTTCTGTATATAATCATTACAAAAGAATTAATCAGGAAATTGAAAATGAAGTTGAAATTGAGAAGAGTAATATAATTATGGTCGGTCAGACTGGGACAGGAAAAACCTTAATAGCTAAGACTATAGCAAAAATGTTAGATGTACCTTTAGCAATTGTAGATGCTACGGTTTTGACTGAAGCTGGTTATGTTGGTGAAGATGTTGAAGGAATATTGACTAAACTTTTACAGTCCGCTAATTATGATGTAGAAAAGGCTGAAAAAGGAATTGTATTTATAGATGAGATTGATAAAATTGCTAGAAAAAGTGACAATCCATCAATAACAAGAGATGTCTCTGGTGAAGGAGTTCAACAGGCCTTATTAAAATTATTAGAAGGATCTATTGTAAACGTTCCACCTAAAGGAGGAAGAAAACATCCTGATCAAAATTTTATTGAAATAAATACAGAGAAAATTTTATTCATCGCTGGAGGTGCATTTGACGGAATTGAAAGACATATATCCAGACGATTAAATTTAAATGTCATTGGCTATAAAAGTGTCGGTAAAGATTCAGTTTCTAAGACTAATATTTTAAAACATATTAACCCAAAAGATCTAAAAGAATTTGGTTTAATCCCAGAAATCATTGGTAGATTACCTGTTGTATCCTATATGAATCCATTAAATAAAGTGGCACTACTTAGTATTCTAACGGGGCCCAAAAATGCATTGATTAAGCAATATGTAAAATTATTTGAAATGGATGATATTACTCTTGAATTTAAGAAGGATGCTTTAAATTATATTGTCGATAAAGCTATCGATTACGATTTAGGTGCAAGAGGTCTAAGATCACTTTGTGAAGAGATTTTAAACGATGCAATGTTTAATCTTCCGGGCAGTGAAGTAAAGAAATTAGTTGTAAATAAGAAATATGCTGAGGAGCAATTATCAAGGGTGAGTTTTGAAAAACTTAAGGCAGCTTCTTAACAATTCAATTCAATTAAACTGTCAATAAATTTTCTTTCGTTTGATAATCTAGGAATTTTATTTTGTCCGCCAATTTTATTATTCATTTCCAACCATTCCATGAATACTCCTTTTTTAGAAACAATAACTTCAGGTCTATTGAGTGTAAAATTATTATATCTCTTGGCATCATAATCTGAATTTTCAGATTTAAGTTCTTTGTCTATAATTTCTGCTAAATTTATATTTTTAGGGGGATTATTTTTAAATTCTATAAACCACTGATGTGCACCTTTTTTATTTTTTTGCATGAAAACTGGGGCAACTGTGTAATCAACAATTTCAAGATTGTATTTAGATGATATTTTATTTATAACATTATCAGTATTCTCAATAATTACCTCTTCTCCAAAGACATTTATATAATGTTTTGTTCTTCCTGAAACAATTATTTTATACGGATTTAATGAAGTAAATTTTACGGTATCACCAATTTTATATCTCCATAAACCTGCATTTGTTGTTATTAATATTGCATAATTTATATCTTTTTTAACTTCACTTAGCGGAATTACTTTTTCATCTTTTGTTCCATAGTTTTTCATGGAGATAAACTCGTAGAAAATACCATAATCTAACATCAGTAAAAGTTCATTTGAATCATTTTCATATTGAATTGCAAAAAATCCCTCCGATGCGTTATATATCTCATAATATTTCATTGATTCACTATTGATTAACCTCTTATATTGATTTAGATAAGGTTTGAAACTAACTCCTCCGTGAAAATAAACCTCTAAATTTGGCCATTGTTGAGAAATATAGTCTTTATTACTTTTTTCTAAAATTTTATTTAAAAGAACTAACATCCAAGAAGGTACGCCAGCTAAACTTGTTACATTTTCGTTCAATGTTTCATTAATTATAGCATCTATTTTGTAATTCCAATCATTCATAAGAGAAGTTTTGTTACTTGGAGTACTACTAAACTCAGCCCAAAAAGGCATATTGTCAATTAGAATAGCTGATAAATCACCGTAGAATGTACCGTTTTTTTCATAGGGACTTTTACTCCCACCTAACCTTAAACTCTTCCCAGTAAAAAGTTGAGAATTTGGATTATTATTTAGATACATACAAAGTAAATCCTTACTAGCAGCATAATGACAATCCTCAAGAGACTCATTACTTACTGGAATGAATTTACTTTTAGCATTTGTCGTCCCACTTGATTTTGCAAACCACTTAATTTTCGAAGACCAAAAAATGTTATTATCTCCTTTTCTAGCCAGATCTATTTTATCAGCAAATTCCTCATAACTAAAAATAGGAACTCTTTCAGAAAAATCTTTATAATTTTTAATTGATTTAAAATCAAATTTTTGACCAATAAATGTTTCTTTTGCTGATTTGACCAAATTTAATAGAATATCGCTTTGAACTTCATTTGGATACTTTATAAATAATTCAATTTGATGCATTCTTTTTTTTAAAAACCAGGAAGCAATTGAATTAATTAGTGGGATTGGCATCTTTTTTTTGTAATTTTCTTTTTTAAAATTATGAAATTTTATGCATTTTGAAGGAGTAGTAAAAAAAATGACAACTGAATATTCTTCAGTGGTCAACTATTTCATTGAATTTGAAAACAGCTTCATTCATTTAAATCAATTTTTAGAAAAATCATTTACTATAGAGTGTATTGGTTACAGTTGTCTTTCATGTGCTTCAAATCAAGAAATTTTTAGACAAGGATTCTGTAAAAGTTGTTTTTTTGAAAGTCCATTAGTAGGAGATTGGATAATAAAACCCGAATTGAGTAAAGCTCATTTAAATATAGCTGATCGTGATCTTGAGTATGAAAAGAAAATTCAGCTTCAACCACACATTGTTTACTTATCAAATACTGGATCTGTCAAGGTAGGAATTACTAGAAAATCTCAAATTCCGTATCGTTGGATTGATCAGGGTGCACATGAGGCAATTGAAATTATAGAAACACCAAATAGATTCTTAGCTGGTACTGCTGAAGTTGCTCTTAAAAAATATATGAGTGATAAAACTAACTGGAGAAAAATGTTGAAAAACGAAAGGGACAACATAAATTTGACAAGTTTTAAAGAACAAGCAAAAACATATGTTCCCAGTAATTTAACTCATTATATTAATGACAAAAGTAAAGTTCTAAATATAGAGTTCCCTGTAAAAAAGTTTCCACAAAAACCAAATTCGGTCAAACTGAAAAAAAATTCAAAATTTTCAGCAAAATTAATGGGAGTAAAAGGA